>ERZ809074.625-NODE-625-length-54100-cov-4.942122_pt1 | contig 54100 bp, 46 predicted proteins | sample MGYA00520795_ERZ809074 | MGnify/ENA primary metagenome ERZ809074 (study PRJEB31570, sample SAMEA3212989) | Homo sapiens | biome: human-gut; feature: human gut; material: fecal | place: Sweden | collected 2011 ...
AGTCGTTTTGCAGCGCTGACGCTTGCAAAACTCGTTGCCTCATTGGCGCTGCATCTGCCTGTATCTGCCACAGAGGCGGATTACGCGCCTCACCACCGCCTACGGCGGAGCCTCTCCTCCAGGAGAAGCCTTTTGGCGATTGCGTCAATGCAGCAATCTGGTTTCGTGGCTTAATAAAAGCACGACAATAAAAGCCTTCTCCCTCGGGAGAAGGCGTCAAGCCGCAGCGAGACGGAAGAGGGGGGAACGCCTTCATCATCATCCTGCATGCTCTATCATTATTTTCCTTATGAATCTCAGGCGCCGGTGCGCCAATAACATACAAGGAGAATGCACATGCAACTGTTGTATTTCGTTCTGGCGGGCGTCGTATTCGGCCTGGCCAACGTCATTCCCGGCGTATCCGGCGGCACCATGGCCGTGGTATTCGGCATCTATGAGCGGCTGCTGTCGGTGCTGTCCGACCCGCTGCACAACATCAAAAAAGAGTGGAAGTTCCTGGTCACCTTCGCCATCGGCCTGGCCATCGGCATTCTGGCCTTTGGTAAGCTGATGAACTGGGCACTGGTCAATTATCCTGCGCAGTCGGCCATGTTCTTCATTGGCGTTATTCTGGGCAGCATCCCCATGCTGTTCAAAAGCTCCTTCCTGCCGGGCGGCAAGGGCACCAAGCTGGTGATCAACCCCGCCAACGTGATCGCCTTTATCGCGGGCTTTGCCATCATGATCCCCATGATTGTGGCGGGCAACACCGATGAGGCCAAGGAGGCCGCCAAGGCCACCGCGACCGCCGCCAACGTGAACATCGGCAACATCCTGCTGATGCTGGTGTACGGCGTGATCGCCTCCTCCACCATGATCATTCCCGGCATTTCCGGCTCCTTTGTGATGCTGCTGCTGGGCGTGTACGGCACGCTGATTGCATCCGTGGCCAATCTGTTCCCCTTCACCGCCGCCACGCTGGACGCGGTGCTTGTGCTGCTGCCCTTCGGTATTGGCGTAGTTATCGGCCTGGTATACTGCTCCAAGCTGATCAAATTCCTGCTGGCTAAATTCCCCGTACCCACCTACGCGGCTATTTTCGGCTTTGTGCTGGGCTCCATCGGCTGCGTGTTCCCCGGCTTTGACAAGATCGACCTGGTGGGTGTGATCGCCGCCATCGCGGGCATCCTGGTGCTGTGGGGCTGCGAGCGGCTGGATCCCGGAGAGGCAAAATAAAGAGAGGTCAATTTCATGGCACTGTTTGTAGATAAAGCGCCGTTTACCGCCAAGGCGGGCAACGGCGGCAACGGCTGCGTTTCCTTCCACCGCGAAAAGTTTGTCATCAACGGCGGCCCCGACGGCGGCGACGGCGGCAATGGCGGCAGCGTGATCCTGCTGGCGGATGGCAACATGCACACGCTGCTGGATTTCCGCTTCCGCGCCAAGTACTTCGCCCCCAATGGCGAGGATGGTAAGGCCGGGCGCAGCTCGGGCAAGGCGGGCGAGGATCTGGTGATCAAGGTGCCCGTGGGCACGCTGGTGCGCGGCGAGAACGATCAGGTGATCGCCGATATGTTCGAGGCCGGGCAGCGCCGTGTGCTGCTGCACGGCGGCCGCGGCGGCTGGGGCAACGCGCACTTTGCCACCCCCACCCGCCAGGCGCCTAACTTTGCCAAGCCCGGCATCCAGACGCAGGCGTTCAAATTCACTCTCGAGCTGCAAACCATCGCGGACGTCGGCCTGGTGGGCTTCCCCAATGTGGGCAAAAGCACCATCCTGTCTGTCGTCACCCGCGCGCAGCCCAAGATTGCCAATTATCACTTTACCACCCTCACGCCCAACCTGGGCATCGTGCGCCGCCACGGGCAGGATTTTGTCATGGCGGATATCCCCGGCCTGGTGGAGGGCGCTGCCGACGGCGCGGGTCTGGGGCATGATTTTCTGCGCCATGTGGAGCGCACGCGCCTGCTGATCCACGTGCTGGATATGGCGGGCAGCGAGGGCCGCGATCCTCTGGAGGATTACGAGGCCATCAATCTGGAGCTGGCGCGCTACGGCGATTTGCAGAAGCGCCCGCAGATTGTGGCCGCTAACAAGATGGATTTGCCAGACGGCGCGGATAACCTGAATCGCTTCCGCGAAAAATATCCCGATGTGCCGGTATTCGCCGTGTCTGCTGCCACGCGCGCGGGTTTTGACGCGCTGATGGACGCGGTGGCCGCTGAGCTGGCCAAGCTGCCGCCCGTCACGCCCTACGCGCAGGAGGAATTTCTGGACGATCTGCCCGACCTGTCCGGCTATACCGTGCGCCGCGAAGGCAGCGTGTATGTGGTGGAGGGCAGTGCCATGACGCGCCTGATGAACAGCGTCAACTTTGACGATACCGACAGCATGAAGTGGTTCCACCAGACGCTGCGCCGCACGGGCGTGATCGACGCGCTGCGCAAGGCCGGCGCGGGCGAGGGCGACACGGTGCAGATCGAGGATATGCAGTTTGACTTCGTTGACTAAAAATACGGGAGATGAATGAGCATGCTTCACGAAAAAATCACCCTGCCCCGCACGGGCGTTATTCTGGAAACTTATCTGGCCGATGAGAAAAGCCTCAAGCAATCTATCAAGCGCCCCTTCCCGCATCGTCCGCTGGTGCTGGTGTTCCCGGGCGGCGGATATCATTTCCTGTCGGACCGTGAGGCTGAGCCGGTAGCTCTGCGTCTGCTGTCGCTGGGTATTCAGGCGGTAGTGGTGCGCTATTCGGTAGCGCCCGCGCGCTATCCTGTGGCGCTGGAGCAGGCGGCCGAGGCCATGCAGTATGCCCGTGAGCATGCCGAGCAGTGGCTGTGCGATTCGCGTAAGATCGCGGTGATGGGCTTTTCCGCCGGCGGCCACGCGGCCGCCCATCTGGGTACGCGCTGGCATGAGATGGGCTTTGATCCCGCCTGCCGTCCGGACGCGATGATCCTCAGCTATCCTGTAATCACCTCGGGCGAGTTTGCGCATCGCAATTCCTTCAAGTGCCTGCTGGCCGAGCGCGAGGAGGAGCTCAAGGATGTGGTGTCGCTTGAAAAGCACGTTACCCCCGATACGCCGCCCACCTTCCTGTGGCATACCTGGACGGACGAATTGGTGCCGGTGGAAAACAGCCTGATGTTTGCCGCCGCCCTGCGCCGCGCGGGCGTGCCGTGCGAAATGCATATCTTCGGCGCTGGTCAGCATGGGCTGAGCCTGTGCAATGATCAGGTATACGATGCCGAGCAGCCCAACATGCACGCGGAGTGCGCCTGCTGGATTGATATGGCTGCCCGCTGGCTCAAGGGGCTGTAAAAACGCGCCCGAAAGGAGAATTCGCCATGGGCAATACGTTTGACCGCATTCCGATCAAGGAGCAGGCGCGGGGCATTGTCAGCGCCCAACGCAGCGTGTGCGCGCTGGCCTGCCTGGTGCTCACGCTCCTGTCGGCGCTGCTGGGCGGCCTTTCCGCTGGGGTGCTGATGGTGCTGGTTTCCGGCCTGTTTCAGGTGGCGCAAAGCGGCTTTTTCCTGCGCCTGTGGCGCGGCGAAAGCGTGGGCGTTGCCGATATGCTGGCCAGTATGGCGGACGATGGCTTTCTGCGCAAGGTGGGCGGCATGCTGTGGGTGCAGCTGCAGGTATTCCTCTATTCCCTGCTGCTAATAGTCCCAGGCCTGATGCGCGCCTATTCGCTGGCGCTTACGCCCTATATCCTGGCCGATTGTCCCAATGTATCCGCCACCCAGGCCAGCGCCCTGTCCGCCCGCATGATGTACGGCCACCGGATGGAGCTGTTTATAGCGCAGCTCAGCTTTTTCGGCTGGCTGCTGCTTTCCGGCCTGACCGGCGGCATCCTGTATGTGCTGCACGTGGGCCCCTATATGGAATTGACCTTTGCCGGCATTTATGAAGAAATCCGCCAGATTGCGCTGGACGAGGGCAAGGTGAGCCAGCTGGAGCTGGACGGCGCGGCAAACTGAAATGCATGCATGATCAAAGGAGGAAGCCGATACGCAGGACTTTCCCCATCAGCTTACCCCGGCGCTGCTGAGCCTGACGCACGCCCTGTCCGCAAGCGCCTATGATATGCGCATCGCGCGCTATCTGGACGAGGGCTGGCAGGATATCGCTCTGCTGGCGGACGGCATGCTGTGCGCCGGGCTGAACGCGCGCACGGAAGCGGAACGGCAGCAATCGCTGGAAAGCGCCGCGCGCGTGCAGGCGCATCTGGCGCACAGCAATCCACTAACACAGGTGCTGGATATCCGCCGCCGCCGCGAGGACGGCGCGGGCTGCAAGGCAATGGTGCTTTCGCATCCCCTGATGGATGGCCGCTGGCTGGTGGCAATCAGCTTCACGGGCACCACGCGCCATCTGGCCGATTGGCTGGATAACTTGAAGATCGAGCAGGAGGATGGCTTTCATCAGGGCTTTTTGCGCCTGACGCGGCAGTTTGAGGCGCAGTGCGGACAAATTGCCATGCCCTGCCTGGGTGCGGCGCTGTCTCGTCCCGGTTTGACGCTTGCCGGGGTGCTGGATATGCTCAAGTACGAGCGCTCACCCGTGTCGCTGGTCGTTACCGGACATAGCCAGGGCGCGGCGCTGATGCAGATTTTTATCGCCCATCTGCTGCAAAACGGCGTGCTGCCGCAGTATGTGCTGGGCTGCGGGTTCGCCTCGCCCTGCGTTGCCGGGGCGCGCACGCTGAAAAATGCTGATTATCCGATCTATCATATTGTGCATGCCGACGACGCGGTGCCGCGCATCGGCGGCGCGATGCATCTGGGGCTGTGCCGGGTGATGCCCGATACGCCTGCCCTGCGCGGCCTGTGCTATGGCGCGCGCAGCCAGGATCCCATCTTTAACGAGCTGCTGTGCCTACAGCATACGGTACGCGGCACGCGCGGCGCGCTGTGCTTTTTTATCGCGCTGCTGCGCCTGTTATGCGTGGTGCCGGAAGAGGATGCGGAGTTGCTGTATCGCGCGCTTGCGCCTGCGTTCCTACCAGGCATGCTGCAATCACGCCTGGTAGGCTATGCGCGGCGGCTGGTGGGCAGCGCGCTGCGCCGGCTGGAAAGCCGCTATGCCGCTTGCTTTGGCGAGATGGACATGCAGCAGCTGGAACGCTATACGCGCTGGCTGCAAAGCCTGTTTGCGCGCTATGGCATGCGCGAAACGCTATCGCGCCTGCCCGATGCGCTGCATATGCCGCACATGCTGTATCGCATCGATACGCTGTGTGCCTATGATGTGATCAGCGGGGCCGCGCCGCGCCGGCTGCTGCCCGCCCTGTGGAGCGGGGATGAATCGCCAGTGTGGGATCAGCGCCCGCCGCGTGCGCCCGCGCCTGTGCGCAGGCCAGCTTATGATCGCTTCCATCCGCTCAGCGGACAAAGAAGAACCGCACAAAGGAGAAAAATGCTATGAATCTGCGCAAAGTGCTGCAATGGCTGATCGCCCTGGCCTGCACGGCTGCGGCGGTGCTGAATATCCTGTATCTGACTGGCGCGCAGCCTAAGAGCGTTACATCCATCGGCTGCGCGGCCATCCTGGCCTGTTATGTGCTGCAATGGGTTGCCCGCCGCGCCGTTCCTGCCGCCAAGGCAGAAAACGCGGGGGATAACACGCCTGTCGATCGTGTGCGCGTGATCCTTACCCTGGCTGCCGCCGCAGTGTGGATTGTGACGATCGGCATGTCCTTTTTCTGGAAGGTGTAACCAGAGTGAATAAAAAGGCTCCCCTGCTAAGGGAGCCTTTTTGGTGTTCAATTAAATGCTCATTTGATTACCAGCACGGGCAGTGCGGCCTTGACAAAATCAAACAGCACGCTTTCCCCGTTGGGCAGGAGGATCGTGGCGGGGGCATAGGGGCGGCTGAGCTTGCCGCTGCGCACAAAGCAGATGGAGGTCAGCCCTTCGCGCTGACGGACGATCAGCTCACCCGCGGGCATGCGATTGGCCTGCACCCTTGCGCCCTCCACAAGCGATAGATGAACGCCGTCGGAGGCTTCGCCGCAGATGGGGCAGAAGGTGATATCAGTTTCATGGATGCGGTCGTTTATTTGCACGCAATCAACTGTGCTGTTGAAAGTACAATCGCTGCGCATGCAGGATGCAGTGTGCGTGCCATTGCCGTTGGGAGTCCATTCTGTATACCAGTGCCCCAAGCTGGATACAGAATTCTGCGCGGTCAGAACCTCCTGGCAGCGGCTGCAATGGCTGCCAGCGGTTAAGCCGTCGCGCGTGCAAGTGGGGGGTATAGCAGGATCGGATACTACGTTATGGTTGGGCGCAACGCCCTCGCCGGGCTGCGTATCAGTGGCAGTGCAGCGGCTGCATGTTGCAGTGCGCGTGCCTACGCTGGTGCAGTTGGCGTCGCCATTGGGAGTATAATTGATGAAATTATGCCCCAGCTTGCTGCCTTCGTCTGGGATGGTTTTGCTTTCCCCGCATCCATCGTTTTGACAGCGGGCGGTTTTCGTGCCATCCTGCGTGCAGGTGGCATTGTTGTCCGACTCATAATTCGTCATTTTATGCCCTGTTGGAAGTCTATAAGGGTTTAGGCATGTTTCGCAGTAGCCAGGCTTTGTACAGGTAGCGGAAGCACCGGAGCAGAAACCAAATGACACTATCTTTTGGCAAGTTGTGCAGTAAAGTTGATGGCTTTTAGCGCTGTAATTGTAATAGTAGATAGTAGAATGCCCTTCGTGCGAATCCTCGGAAGCGGATGCTTCTGCGCATAGCAGACACAGCAAACACAGCAGTCCTGCCAGCAGGGCCAGTAAGTACTTTTTCTTCATTCGTTACCTCCATCGTTGTTCCAAGCGGTAGAGTGAGTGATGATGACACGCTTATCATAGCATGACCGGGGCTATAAGGCAAGGATAAAAATCAATAAACGGTGATTTTTCCCACGGTTTCGCGCCAGACGGAAAGGAAGGCGTCGTAGGAGGGGTAACGCTCGGCGCGATCCTCGGCGCAGGCGCGCGCGGCGACGGCATACAGCGGCGCGGCGGCCATCCATGCCCCTGCCTCGCGGCTGCCGTGATCAGCCAGAAAGGCAAAGGCCAGCGCGCCCATGGTGTATTGCAGGGTCAGGCCGTCCAGCGGCGCGCCCAGCTCGTACTCCTCGGGCGAAAGAAAGCGCGCGGAGCCGGGCATGCGCCCGCGATCATTGCGGCAGGGCATGCGGCGGTACAGGTCGATATCGCAGACAGTCACGCGGCCGGTGCTGAAATCCGCCAGCAGGCTGCCATCGTAAAAATCCACGGCCATAAAGCCCTTGCTCAGGGCGTAACGATGGAAATCAAACACGTTATCCAGCATGCGCAGCCGCACGATCAGCGGCTGATGCGATAGCTGATAGAGCGGCGAAGCGGGGTGCGTATAGCGCTCCGCCGGGGAAAAGCGCATGCCGGGGTACAGGCTGACGCCCTCTGCCCAGCGAAACACCGCCGCATAGCCCCCCGCCACCGTGCCGCAGCCCAGCAGCTTCACCAGCGCTGGATGCGCGTACAGCGCCTGATAGGCCGACATGGCCAGGCACAGCGCCTCGGCCGCAGGCGCGGGGGCAATGCGGGCGTTGACGGTGGGCGCACCGGCGAACTTGACAAACAGCTTGCCCCATTGCGCGCTTTGCATGCCAAAGGCGATATTGCCCGACTGCTGCTGATCGAATACGCAGAAGGGCGTGCCGTACCGCGCTAAAAAGGAAAAATCAAACGGCGCGGCCAATTCCACCGGCAGACCCAGCACATCCTGGATCACGACTGTGCCTCCATCGCGTCCTCGCGGGTAACGTTTTTAATCCACTTATTGCCGCGCAGGCGGAAGAAAGCGATGATCCACTTGTAGCATTGATCGATGCGCGTGCAGAAATACACCGCTGCGGGCGGCCAGCCCAGCACGAACGCTGCCAGATAGGACAGCGGCAGCACCACCAGCCAGCCGCAGATGAGATCCACCGTCATGACAAAGCGGCTGTCGCCCGCGCCGCGGTTGATGCCCAGGAAGCACGAGGCATGATAGGTAGTGCCAAGCAGCGTGAAAGCGCAGATGGCGATCATGCGGCGGGCCAGGGCGGCGGTTTCAGCGTCCAGGCTGTAGAGCGACACAAACGGCGCGCGCAGCAGGAAAACCACCCCTGCCATGAATACGCCGATGCACAGGAACATCACCTGGATGGTATTGGAATACTCCCGGGCGCGCTGATAGTCCCGCGCGCCGACGGCCTTGCCCACCATCACGCATGCGCCGCCTGCCAGGGCGAAGGTGAACATGGTGCCCAGGTTCATCATCATATCCGTGACGGAGGCCGCGTCGATGAGCAGCTTGCCCATCTGTCCCAGAATGACGGATTTGAGCAGGCATACCAGCGCCCACTGCGCGTCGCCTGCGCCCACCGGCAGGCCGTAGCGGGCATAATCGCGCCATGCCCAGCCCTGGGAGCGCAGCAGCTCGCGCCGGCGCAGCGGCAGCACATGCTGTACGCGGAAAAGGTAAATCCACACGACCGCGCATTCCACAATGCGCGCCAGCACCGTGGCGATGGCCGCGCCCGTAACACCCATGGCGGGCAAACCCAGGTGACCGAAGATCAGGATATAATTGAAGATGACGTTGCTGATCAGCGACAGCAGCGCGGCGTACAGCGTCACCCGCACAACCTCCACGCCCTTGAGCATGCCCACCATCGCGGCGGTGAGCGCATAGGGCAGGTAGCTGAAGGCCACGATGGGCAGGTACTGCATGGCCAGGTTGATCACCTGCGTTTCGCCCGCGTTGATCACCAGGCGAAGCAAGGGACGGGGGAACAGCCGCACGGCGATGACGCACAGCACGGCAAACAGCAGGCAGGCCGCCGCAGCCACCGAGCAGATGGTTTTGATGCGCTTCATATCGCGCTTGCCCCAATACTGGGAGATCAGCACCACCGCGCCCGTGGCCAGGCCATTGAGCCCCGCCGTCACAAAGGTGGTGATGGCGTTGCTTTGCGCCACGGCGGATAAGGCATATGCGCCTGTGCGCGTGACCATTACGTTATCCGCCATGACCACCAGCAGCGACAGCGCGCTTTGAAAGGCCGCAGGCAGGGATAGGGCGAGAATCTGCTTGTAAAACTGCTTATCCTTTACCATAGCCACATCTCCTTATGCTTTTTCAATGACTTGATGCTGCGCCCAGCGGCCGCTGCGGAAACGCCATACATAGGCGATGGATCGCGCCGTCCAATCGCTGAACATGCCGATCCACACCGCGACCGGGCCCATATGGAACACGCGGATGAGCACCACGGTGATGATTACGCGGCATGTCCACATGGTGACGGAGGAAGTGATGAGCGAGAACTTGACGTCGCCAGCCGCGCGCATGCCGTAGGCCAGCATGAAGGAGGTGCTCCACATCAGGGGCTTGTAGGCGCAGATCAGCCATACCATCTGCACGGTCATCTGTGCGGCGTCAGGCTCCATGCCGGCGATTACGGTGACGGGCTTGATCAGCACGGCGGCCATGACGCAGAAGAGGAGAATCAGCATGCGGCCCAGAAAGCTGAGCTTGAGGATGTAGCGCCGGGCTTCCTCCACATGCCCAGCGCCCATGCACTGGCCAACCACCGTCATCAGCCCCAGACCCACGCCCACCGAGGCGTTGCCCACAAAGCCTTCCACCATGGCCGCCATGGCGTTGGCCGCGATGGCGGCCGTGCCCAGCGTGGATACGGTGGACTGAATGACCAGCTTGCCAAACTGGAACATGCTGTTTTCCACGCCCGTGGGCACGCCGATGCGCAGAATATGGCCGATGCGCTTGAAATCGGGCCGGATGGCGCGATAATCGTGCACGATGATCTTCTGATGCGGCTGGCGCAGCTTATACAGGATCACCACCGCGCAGAATACGCGGCCCAAGAGCGTTGGGATGGCTGCACCCAGCACGCCCATCTTGAGGCCGAAAATCAGGATGGCGTTGCCGATGATATTGATGATATTGGACAGGATCGATACCGTCATGGGCAGGCGGGAATTGCCGCTGGCGCGAAACAGCGCCGCGCCCGCATTGTACATGGCCAGGAAGGGGAAGGACAGGGCGGTGACGAGCATATAGACTTCGGCGTTTTCCATCACCGTATCCTCGACCCGGCCGAAGATCAGCGAAAGCAGCGGACGGCGCAGCGTCAGGCAGACCGCGCCGATGACGAGGGAGATGGCTGTGATGGACAGCAGCAGCTGCCGCGCCGTTTCATTGGCCTGGCGCAGATCATCGCGCCCGATATACTGCGAGCAGATGATGGAGCCGCCCGTGGCCATGGCGGAAAACAGGTTGATCATCACGATGTTGAGCGAGTCCACCAGCGATACGGCAGCGATGGCGTGCGAGCCGACATTGCTGACCATCATGGTGTCGGCCATGCCCATCAGCGAGGCCAGAATCTGCTCCAGCATCAGGGGAATCAGGAGCGCGCACAGCTGCTTTCTGTTAAACACGGGTGCTTTCGTACCTTTCCAAAGGATTTCAGTAGGAGACGCTCCCAAGTATAGCATGAAACGGCGCGATTTGAAACACTTTGCACACGTTATTTCTTATTTACGCCCTTGCAATTTGCGGTAAAGCCTGCTATAATGCTTCTGTCGCAAGGAACGGGAGCATACGCCCCGCGCGCGCAGAGAGAGCCGTTGGTTGGTGCAAAACGGCGGCGTGCAGCGTTATTCCACCCGGGAGCGCGCGGTGAGAGCCGCGGGGTGCGCCCCATACAGCGCCAGCGAGAGGCCGCTTTGGCGGCAATCGGGGTGGCAACGCGGACAAGGTTCGTCCCCATTGGTGGGAGCGGGCTTTTTTTATTTCAAATTTTTCAAGGAGGTTTATTCCCATGCTGGATATCCGACGCATTCGTCAAAACCCGCAGGAGCTGCTTGACGCCCTGCAAAAGCGCAACAGCAAAATTGACCTGACCGAGTTCCTTCAAAAGGAGGAGGAGCGCCGCACGCTGCTCAGCCAAGTGGAAACCCTCAAGGCTCGCCGCAATGATGAGTCCAAGCGCATCGCGCAGATCAAGCGCGAAGGCGGCGACGCGCAGCCCATCATGGATGAAATGCGCCAGCTGGGCGATCAGGTAACGGCTCTGGACGCGCAGATCAAGCAGATTGAAGAATACATCAACGATTTTGTGCTGCGCCTGCCCAACTATCCCTCTGCCATGACCCCTGTGGGCAAGGATGACAGCGAAAATGTGGAGCAGCGCCGCTGGGGTGAGCCGCGCCACTTTGAGTGGGAGCCCAAGGCCCATTGGGATATCGGCACCGACCTGAACATCCTGGATTTCGACGCGGCGGCCAAGATCAGCGGTGCGCGCTTTACCGTGTATCGCGGCCTGGGCGCGCGTCTTGAGCGCGCGGTCATCAACTTCTTTATGGATACTCATGCCGCCGACGGCTACACCGAGGTGCTGCCGCCCTACATGGTCACCCGCAGCACCATGACCGGCACGGGTCAGCTGCCCAAGTTTGAAGAGGACGCCTACAAGCTGGATCAGGATACCTTCCTGATTCCCACCGCCGAGGTGCCCGTGACCAACCTGTACCGCGATATGATCCTGGACGGCAAGGATCTGCCCATCCGCCACTGCGCCTACAGCGCGTGCTTCCGCAAGGAGGCGGGCAGCGCCGGCCGCGATACCCGTGGCCTGATCCGCCAGCACCAGTTCAATAAGGTCGAAATGGTCAAGATTACCAAGCCGGAGCAGAGCTACGAAGAGCTGGAATCCATGACCCGTCAGGCCGAAAAGGTGCTGCAGCTGCTGGGCCTGCCCTATCGCGTGGTGGCGCTGTGCTCGGGCGATCTGGGCTTCTCCGCCGCCAAGTGCTATGACATCGAGGTGTGGATGCCTTCCTATAACCGCTATGTGGAAATCAGCTCCTGCTCCAACTGCGAGGACTTCCAGGCGCGCCGCGCGGGCATCCGCTATCGCGAGGATCCCAAGTCCAAGCCGCAGCTGTGCCACACCCTCAATGGCTCCGGCGTGGCTGTGGGCCGCACTGTGGCCGCCATTCTGGAGAACTATCAGAACAGCGACGGCAGCGTCACTGTGCCCGAAGTGCTGCGCAAGTACATGGGCGTGGATGTAATTGGCAAGTAATTGGCCGAAACGTTCAAGTACAGCCAAAATACAAAATTTGCCCTTGACAATCCGCGAAAGGGCTGGTATAGTACCCGCATGAACGGTTGATCACTGAGGAAAGGAGAGCGCACCGTGATGAAGCGTATGGCGATGGACAACATGATGATGCAGATGTACATGTACATGTGCATGCGTCGCTGTGCCTTGATCGATGTGCTTTCTCAACGGTAAGCGCTTGTTTGTGAGCGCCGGCCGTACCATCCGGTATGCAACGGGGAAGCTTCATCGAGCTTCCCCGTTTTTTATTACCGAAAGGAGGCCTCGCCCATGAGCCGCTGCCTGATCCAGACCAATCGCTTCAGCAAACGAATGCGACGCTCCTTACACGCATCCCCGTTTGCCGCGCAGATCACAAAATGAAACAAAAAAGGAGAAAACCACCATGAAAAAGCTGCTTGCTATCCTGCTGACCCTGGCTCTGTCCCTGTCCTTCACCGCTGCTCTGGCTGATACCGTTACCATCGGCGTGCCCAACGACACCACCAACGAAGCCCGCGCCCTGCTGCTGCTGCAGGCCAACGGCATCATCAAGCTGGCCATGGGCAGCGGCATCCAGGCCACCGTACGCGATATCGTGGAAAACCCCTACAATGTTGAAATCGTTGAGATCGAAGCCGCTCAGCTGCCCGTTCAGCTGCCCGATCTGGACTACGCCGTCATCAACTCCAACTACGCCATCAGCGCTGATCTGAACCCTGTGAAGGATTCCCTGCTGCTGGAAGGCTCCTACTCCGCCTACGGCAACATCCTGGCCGTGAAGGAAGGCACTGAAGAATCCGACAAGGTGAAGGCTTTGGTCGCCGCGCTGGAAAGCAAGCAGGTGGCGGATTTCATCACCGAAACCTATAATGGCTCCGTGGTAAGCACAGTGGAAAACCCCACCGACGGCTATGACGCCACCGTGGATTACGACGCTCTCAAGGGTCAGAAGATCACCGTGGCCGCTTCTCCCACCCCCCATGCCGAAATCCTCAAGGTTGCCCAGGAAATCCTGGCCGCTAAGGATGTCGAGCTGGAAATCGTAGAGTTCACCGATTATGTGCAGCCCAACCTGGTTGTGGACAACGGCGAGATCGACGCGAACTACTTCCAGCACCTGCCCTACCTGGAGGACTTCAACGCCGAGAACGGCACCAAGCTGGTTTCCGTATCCGTGATTCACGTAGAGCCCATGGGTCTGTACGGCGGCCGTCAAACTACCCTTGACGCGCTGGGCCTGAGCAAGTAAAATATAATAGGAAGAAAATGCCGCACCGGTAGGATTTTCCTGCCGGTGCGCGCGTATGAGCGGAGGAAGCCCTGTGATTGAGATCAAAAACCTGACCAAAACCTTTCCCAGCGCGGACGGTACCTTCTACGCCCTCAAAAATGTAAGCCTGACCATCAACGACGGCGAAATCTATGGCATTATCGGCATGAGCGGCGCGGGCAAATCCACGCTGGGGCGCTGTATCAACATGCTGGAGCGCCCCACCGAGGGCGCGGTGCTGGTGAACGGCTGCGATGTGGGTACGCTGCGGGAAAGCGAGCTGCGCAAAACCCGCCGCGAGGTGACGATGATCTTTCAGGGCTTTCACCTTTTGATGCAGCGCACGGTGCTGCGCAATATCTGCTTCCCGCTGGAGCTGGCAGGGGTAAAGGCCAGCGAGGCCAAGGCTCGCGCGCGGGAGCTGCTGCGCATGGTGGGCCTGCCCGATAAGGAAAACGCCTATCCTGCCCAGCTGTCCGGCGGCCAGCAGCAGCGCGTAGCCATCGCCCGCGCGCTGGCGACCAATCCCAAGGTGCTGCTGTGCGACGAGGCCACCAGCGCCCTGGATCCCAAAACCACCCACGATATCCTCTCGCTCATCCGCGATATCAATCAGCGGCTGGGCATTACGGTGATCATCATTACCCACCAGATGAGCGTGGTGCAGGAAATCTGCGACCGCGTAGCCATCCTGGAGAACGGCGAAGTGGTGGAGGAGGGCACGGTTGTCAGCGTGTTCTCCAATCCCAAGGCGGCCGCCACGCGCCGCCTGGTGTTCCCTGACAGCGCGGAGGATGAACTGGATCTGCCGCACGACGAGCATCGCCTGCGCGTGATCTTCAACGGTGCGCCCGCCGCCAATACGCCTTTGATCGCCCGTATGGCCATGGATAAGCGCATTGCCGCCAACATCCTGTACGCTTCCACCCGCAGCGTGGGGGATAAGATCTATGGGCACATGCTGCTGGGCATCCCCGGCGGTGATGAGGAAACGCGCACGGCCATGGAGTACCTGCGCGCGGCGGAAAACGTAGTGGTGGAGGAAGCGTAATATGAATTGGTTTACAGCGAAAAAATGGCAGACCGCGCTGGAGCTTTTGCTGGATCTGAGCAAGAACGGCGTGCTCTATTATCTGTGGGAAACCTTCTATGTAACCGTGCTGGCCACGGCCTTTGCCATGCTGCTGGGCTTGCCGCTGGGCATTTTGCTGGTGACGGGCGATGAAAAGGGCGTGCTGCCCCTGCCCAGACTTGTGCTGCGCGCGCTGAACGCGCTGATTAACCTGCTGCGTTCGGTGCCCTTCCTGATCCTGATGATCCTGGTGGTGCCCCTTACCCGCCTGATCGTGGGCAAATCCTACGGCTCGGTGGCCTCCATCGTGCCGCTGGTGGTGGCGGCATTCCCCTTTGTGGCGCGTCTGGTGGAAAGCAGCCTGCGTGAGGTGAACCCCAATATCATTGAAATGGCGCAGAGCATGGGCGCGTCCCCGCTGCAAATCATCTGCAAGGTGATGCTGCCCGAAAGCGTGCCCTCGCTGATCAATAACGCGGCCATCGCCATCACGACCATCCTGGGCTATTCCGCCATGGGCGGCGCAATCGGCGCGGGCGGTCTGGGCAAGCTGGCCATCATGTACGGCTACAATAAGTATAATTATCCTGTGATGATCCTGGCGGTGATCGTGCTGGTGGTGCTGGTGCAGCTGTTCCAGAGCATCGGCACGCGCCTGTCCGTCAAGCTGGATAAGCGCATCCGCAAATAACAAAAGGAAAAAGCCGGCTGATTGGAAAAACTCCGATCAGCCGGTTTTGTTATGACACGTGAAAAGAATGCTGTATCCTTTATACCAGCCGCAGCGCGGGCTTGGCGTTCAGGGACAGGTCGGCGATTTCGCCGCGCATCAGCCGGTAATAGGCGGCGGAGCCGATCATGGCCGCATTGTCGCCGCACAGCTTTAGCTGGGGCAGGTAAAGGGTGATCCCAGCCTTTTGGCAGGCCTGCTCAAAGGCTGCGCGCAGGCCGCTATTGGCCGATACGCCGCCGGCCAGCGCCAGCTTGGTTACATGGTGATCCAGCGCCGCCAGCATGGTTTTATCCAGCAGCGCCTTGACCACGGCATGCTGGAAGGAGGCGGCCAGATCCTCCGGCCGTGCGGTTTCACCGCGCTGCTCCATGGTGTGCACGGCGTTGATAAAGGCCGTTTTCAAGCCTGAAAAGCTGAAATCATACGCGCCGGGCGTATGCGCCGTGGGCAGCTTGACCGCGCCGGGATTGCCCTGCTGGGCCAGCTTGTCCAGCAGCGGGCCGCCCGGGTAGGGTAGATGCAGCACGCGCGCAGCCTTGTCAAAGGCCTCGCCCGCCGCGTCATCCTGCGTGCAGCCCAGCAGCCTGTATACGCCGTAATCCTCCACCATCAGGATATGGCTGTGGCCGCCGCTGGCCACCAGGCAGATAAAGGGCGGGGTCAGCTCCGGATGCGTAAGGTAATTGGCGCAGATGTGCCCCTCGATGTGATTGACTGGAATCAACGGCTTATCCGTCGCATAGGCCAGCGCCTTGGCGCAGCTCACGCCCGTCAGCAGTGCGCCTACCAGACCGGGGCCGTAGGTGACGCCGATGGCGTCCACATCGCGCAGCTTCATATCGGCCTCGTTCAGTGCGTAATCTACCATGCGATCAACCGCATCCACATGCGCGCGGCTGGCAATTTCGGGCACCACGCCGCCGTACACGGCGTGCAGGGGAATCTGGGTAAACACGGCGCTGGACAGGATCTTGCGGCCGTTTTGAATCACAGCAGCGGCGGTTTCGTCGCAGGAGGATTCGATGGCGAGAATATTCACCTCTTTTTTTGCCTGCAGGGCGGCAAGCCCGGCGCGGCAGGTGGCAATATAGCTCATGTCGGTTCGCCTGATTTCATTGGTTTGAAGGAAAGGTACAACAGCGCAGCCAGGATGAGGCCCAGCGGCCAGAAAAACCGAAGCATCAGCCAGCCAAGCTGCGCGGAAAGCAACACAAAAAAGGATTCGGGCATCAGCAGGATGATCAGGTCGGTTTGCGGATCCATCAGCCACAGCTCATTGCTGAACAAAAGCCGGTGCAGCAGCACGAAAAGGCTGTTGAAAGCCACCGCCGCCAAGAGCGCGACAGCGCCGATCAGCACCATCGCCCCAGCCCAGCCCAGCAGCACGGTTCTGGCAAGCGTACGCGCCGTCAACCTGCTGCGCCAAGCCAGCGCACAGGCTGTCAGCATAAGCGCGGATACCGCAATCATCAGGATCAAGCCCAAAGCCCGCAGCGATTGAAAGAGCCGGCGCACATCGGATAGATGCTGCAGTTCCTTCTCGTTAAAGGCGCTGGCCAGCGCGCCGCCCTTGAGAATTTGTGCCTGCGGGGTATCGGCCTTTCCGGCAAAATAGCGGCTGAGCGCCTGCGCAATCGCATCGTACTGCGAGGCAGGCACGTTCATCGCCTGGGTATCAGCGCAGGCGGCAAAGCCCGCGCTGTATAGCTGTGCGTTCGTTGCCGTGCGCAGGATGGCCAGGCAAAGCCCGGCGATCAGCATGCACAGCAGCGTCAGCCCGGAAAGCAGCGCGATGGAAAGCCTGCGCATTTTACTGCATTTTCAGGTAGGCCACGGTGAAGCCGTCCAGGTTGCCGTTCATCACGTCGTCAATTGCGCCGGTTTCGTAGCCCGTGCGGTGATCCTTGACCATGGTGTAGGGCTGGAAAACGTAGGAGCGAATCTGGCTGCCCCACTCGATCTTTTTCATTTCGCCCTTGATATCGGCCATTTGCTGCTCACGCTCACGCTCGCGGATTTCAAGCAGCCTGGCCTTGAGCATCTTCAAGCAGGTGGCGCGGTTCTGCACCTGGTCGCGCTCGGTCTGGCAGGCTACCACGATGCCGCTGGGGAAGTGCGTCATGCGCACGGCGGAGGAGGTCTTGTTGACGTTCTGGCCGCCCGCACCGCTGGAATGGTAGGTATCCACGCGCACGTCCTTCATGTCGATTTCGATGTCGTCGTCCAGATCTTCCAGCATGGGAGCCACGTCCAACGAGGCAAAGCTGGTGTGGCGGCGGGCGTTGGCGTCAAAGGGGCTGATGCGCACCAGGCGGTGAACGCCTTTTTCTCCGCGCAGATAGCCGTAGGCATGGTCGCCGCTCACCTCAAAGGTAACGGACTTGAGCCCGGCCTCGTCGCCCTCCAGAATATCCAGCAGCTTCACCGTAAAGCCCATGCGCTCACAGTAGCGGGTATACATACGGTAGAGCATGCTGGTCCAGTCCTGCGCCTCGGTGCCGCCCGCGCCGGCATGCAGGGACAGCACCGCGTCATGGTCGTCATACTGGCCGCGCATCAGCGTTTCCAGCTCCAGCGCGTCGGTATCGCTGCGCAGCTTTTCCAGCATTTCGCTGACTTCAGGCACCACGGACGCATCGTCCGCTTCCTCGGCCAGCTCCATCATCACCTCGATGTCGTCGCATTGGGATACCAGCCCCTCATAATGCTTGATCTTGGCTTCCAACTGAGAAATTTTGCGGGTCACATGGGTGCTGCGCTCCAGATTATCCCAAAAGCCCGGCTCGTCCTGCTCCTCATGCAGCTCGGCCAATTCCTGCTGCATATGGTCGATATGCAGACCATCGCCTACATCGTGCAGCTTGGCGCGCAGGGCTTCCAGATCGGTGCGGTACTTTTCAAACTCAAGAATCATGGATTATCCTCCATTTTGTGAAATCGCTGGGGGAAGTCAGTGTCAAAGGCGGGCTTTATTCGTTGCGTCCGCAGCAGTTTTTATACTTTTTGCCGCTGCCGCAGGGGCAGGGATCGTTGCGGCCAGGCTTTTTATCGGCCTTGACGGGACGCGCGCCCTCCTGACGGGAGGACTTGGCGGCCTTTTCCATGGCGGAGCTGTTCTTTACATCGTTGGTGCCGGTGATGGCGGCAACGGCGCGGCGGCGCTGGGCGTTGCGATCCTCGATATGAGCCAGGAACAGCAGCCGCACCGTATCCTCGAGGATCAGGCGCACCATATCCTCAAACATATCGTAGGATTCCATCTTGTATTCGTTGATGGGGTCGCGCTGGGCGAAGGCGCGCAGGCCGATGCCGTCGCGCAGCTGATCCATCGCGTCGATATGATCCATCCAGCGGCGATCTACGCTGTGCAGCAGAAAGGCGCGTTCCAGCTCACGCATATCGTGACCATAGGCGGTCAGCTGTTCCTCGCGCTTGCGGTAAAGCTCGAGGGAGATATTGAGCAGACGCTCTTTGATTTGATCCTTATTCAGCTTGCGCAGCTCGTTCTCATGCCCGGTGATTTCGGTGGGCGGCACGCACAGGCGCCCCAGATATTCGGCCAGGCTGTCAAGCTGCCACAGGGCGGGATCGGGATTGCTGCACTCGTGAGCGACAGCGCCCTCGATGAGCTGCTCGATCATGCTGACGATGTTATCGTGGACGTTCTCGCCTTCCAGCACCTGACGGCGCTGCTTATAGATCAGCTCGCGCTGCTGGTTCATGACGTCATCGTATTGCAGCACGTGCTTGCGGATTTCGTAGTTGCGGCTTTCCATGCGCTTCTGGGCGTTTTCGATCTGGCTGGTCAGCAGCTTTGCATCCAGCGGGGTATCCTCGTCCATGCCCAGGCGGGAGGAGAGCATCTTCATCCGTTCGCCGCCGAAGATGCGCAGCAGATCGTCCTCCATGGAGATGAAGAACTGGCTGCTGCCCGGATCGCCCTGACGGCCGGCGCGGCCGCGCAGCTGATTGTCGATGCGGCGGCTTTCGTGGCGCTCGGTGCCCAGGATGTGCAGGCCGCCCAGGGCAACCACGCGGTCGTGCGCCACATCGGTTTCTTTTTTATACTCGGCGCGCAGCTGGGTATAGTGCGCACGGGCGGCGAGCACCACGTCGGTCACGTCCTCGTTATGGCCGGTGGCCAGCTCGATGATCTCGTCCTCATAGCCCTCCTGCCGCATGGTGCGGCGTGCCACGGCCCGCCATGTTGGTGGCGATGGTGACGGCGCCGTAATGGCCGGCCTGTGCCACGATGGCGGCCTCGCGGGCATGATGCTTGGCGTTTAGCACCTCATGAGGCACACCGCGCATTTCCAGCATGTGGGACAGCAGCTCGCTGACCTCTACCGAGATGGTACCCACCAGCACGGGCTGGCCGGTGGCATGGCGGCGGATGATCTCCTCCACTACGGCCCTGTACTTGCCCTTCTTGGTGGTGTAGACCATATCGTTGAGATCCTTGCGGATCATGGGCTTGTTGGTGGGAATCTGCACCACGTCCAGCGCGTAAATGCCCTGGAACTCGGCTTCTTCGGTTTTGGCGGTACCCGTCATACCCGACAGCTTATGGTACATGCGGAAGAAATTCTGATAGGTGATGGTGGCTAGGGTGCGGCTTTCGCGCTCAACCTTTACATGCTCCTTGGCCTCCAGCGCCTGGTGCAGACCGTCGGAGAAGCGGCGGCCCACCATGATGCGGCCGGTGAACTCGTCCACGATCATGACCTGGTTATCCTGCACCACATAGTCCACGTCGCGCTTCATGATGGCGTTGGCCTTGAGCGCCTGGATGATGTAGTGGTACAGCTCGTTGTTTTCGGGGTCGGACAGGTTTTCCACGCCGAAGTACTTTTCGGCCTTTTCCACGCCTGCCTCGGTCAGGGTGGCGCTCTTTTCCTTTTCGTCCACCCAGTAATCGCCGTCAATTTCCACCTGCTCGCCCATCAGGCGGCGCACGGTGCTGCTCTGCCCCGCCAGCTCGGGATCCTCTTTCTTTTCGCCCCGAACCAGGCGGCATACAAAGTGATCGGCCTTTTCATACATATCGGTGGACTTTTCGCCCTGGCCGGAGATAATCAGCGGCGTGCGCGCCTCATCGATGAGGATGGAGTCCACCTCGTCCACGATGGCAAAGTTGTGCTCGCGCTGCACCATGTTTTCCTTATAGACCACCATGTTGTCGCGCAGGTAATCAAAGCCCAGCTCGTTATTGGTGCCGTAGGTGATATCGCAGCTATAGGCGGCTTTGCGCTGCTCGGGGGTCAGGCCGTTGAGAATGATGCCCACGCTCATGCCCAGGAAGCGGTAGAGCTTGCCCATTTCCTCGCCCTGGAACTTGGCCAGGTAATCGTTGACGGTGACGATGTGCACGCCCTTGCCCGACAGCGCGTTCAGATAGGCGGGCATAGCGGCGGTCAGCGTTTTGCCCTCGCCGGTTTTCATCTCGGCGATGCGGCCCTGATGCAGCACGATGCCGCCGATCATCTGTACCCGGAAGGGGCGCATGCCCAGCACGCGCTTGCTGCCCTCACGCACCACAGCGAAGGCCTCGGGCAGCAGCTTGTCCAGCTCCTCCCCGCCCTGCGCACGGGCGCGCAGCTCGTTGGTCTTTTCACGCAGCTGATCGTCGGTCAGCTTTTCATATGTAGGCTCCAGCGCGTCGATGGCGTCCGCCTGCTTATACAGGGGCTTGAGCAGCTTTTCGGGGCTGGGCGTAAGCAGTTTCTTGATCCATTCCATAAGGGTAGCTCCTTCGGATTATTTACCATCCTATATTATAGCATATCCCATAAAGGCTGGCAAGCGCGGCTTTGGAGAAAAGAGAAAAGGGCTTTGGAGAAAAGGGCAATGCGGCGTATTCTTGACATTCGATGCGAAGTATTATACACTCATAGGGAAAGAATGCTGCTGAACGATCATGAACGCATGACTGAATAGAAAGGGCTTGTCCATGAAAAAGCTGATTGCCATCTGCTTGCTTTTATGCCTGTTTGCCTTGCCGGCGCAAGCAACGTATTATCCTACGCCGGAAGCAAAAACGATTGCTATTCGAGAATTTGATACGATTTATCCAGGCCTTACGCAGGAAATGAAGGATAATATTTGGATTTCCTATGTTTCGGGGGATCTGGATTGGCGGGACAAGAGCAGATTTGTATTTCAGTACAAAAAAGAACATATGATCAGCGTGGAAATTACCGTGGACGCATGGACTGGCGAAGCAACGGGCTCCCCTGAGTGGCCGCTGGCACAGCTGATTGAGGAATACGAAAGCGGGATATCCCGCGAGCAGGCGGAGCAGATTGCACTGCAAACCTACAGCGATTCATTGCCGGAGCTTGAGCAGCAGTTTCCTAAGAACTATCAGGCGTTTGTGGAGCGCTACGGCGAGGAACAGTTAAGCAGCGAACATATGGTGCTGTACATGATGTACATTTCGCAGTACAACTGCGGCGAAAAAGGCCAGGAACCAATATGGTATATTTCCGTTATTCATGAGATGAACCGCCCGTCGGATCTGCCTTACGATTCATACACATGGTTGCTGCTTACCGTAAATGCCCGTACCGGCGAGGTGATGGAAAAGACGCTGGATACTACTAACTGTGAACCGTTTGTGCTTAAGCCCTGGCCGTTCAGGCAATAACAGAACAACAAAAAGTCCGCAGGGCGTTTGAACCCCACGGATTTGTATTGATTTGCTTTTGCAAGATTACCGCAGCAGACCGGCCAGCTTATCCGCCAGCGCGTCCAGCCCGTTTTCGTCCATCAGCTCAATCATGCCCGCGTCTACGGCGGCGGCCAGCTTGGGATTGATTGGCAGGCGGCACACGGGGGAGATGCCATGGGCCTTGGCGATGTCATCGGCATGGCTTTCGCCGAAAATAGCGTGCACCTTGCCGCAGTCCGGGCAGCGGAAGGAGGACATGTTTTCCACCAGACCCAGCACCGGCACGTTCATCATATCAGCCATTTTGACGGCCTTTTCCACAATCATGCCCACCAGCTCCTGCGGGGTGGCCACAACCACAATGCCGTCTACCGGCAGCGACTGGAACACCGTCAGCGGCACGTCGCCCGTTCCCGGAGGCATATCCACAAACATAAAGTCTACGTCGCCCCACACAACGTCCGTCCAGAACTGCTTGACCGCGCCGGCGATGACCGGGCCGCGCCATACGACGGGATCGGTATCGTGCTCCAGCAGCAGGTTCAGGCTCATCACCCGGATACCGGTTTTGGTAATGACGGGCATGATGCCGATATCGGTGCCCTGCGCCTGCTCGTGCAGGCCGAAGGCGCGGGGGATGGAGGGGCCAGTCATATCCGCATCCAGAACGGCTGCGGTGTAGCCCTGACGGCTCATCAGCACGGCCAGCATGGAGGTGACCAGGCTTTTGCCCACGCCGCCCTTGCCGCTGACCACGCCGATCAGCTTTTTGACATGGGTCATGTCGTTGGGCTTTTCAAGCAGATCCTGCGGCGCGGTGCGCGATGCGCAGGCGCTGGAGCATGTGGAGCAGTCATGGGTGCAATTTTCGCTCATGATGATTCCTTCTATTCTGATATAATCATGTACAAGACGTACATCACTTTTAATATTATACTGATTTGGCTGTTTTAGTCAAGCAAAGGGCGCAAAAAGCAAAAAGAAAAGGCGCAAAAAAGGCGCGGTACAAAAAGCTTGATATTTTTATATCGATATTTCAATAGATGAATTGACAAATCCGCTGGATATGTTATACTGGTATTGGTGGAAATTGGGATGTCGATTCCCTTTACCATTTGTACCCCAATCTACTATTTTTAGGATGGAGGCATATCAATTATGGCGAAGAACAACATCGTCAGCTGGGATGTCATCACCAACTTTGTTGTGGATGCGTTCAAGGGCTACGGCATTCCCGAAGAGGATGCAAAAATTTGCGCGGACGTGCTGCTGGAGTCCGACAAGCGCGGCATCGAGTCCCACGGCGTAAATCGCTTCAAGCCCATCTATCTGGACCGCATCAAGGCCGGTATCCAGTTCCCCGTGACCAACTTTGAAATCATCAAGGAAACCCCCACCACCGCCGTTGTGGACGGCCATCACGGCATGGGTCAGGTCATCGGCTATAAGTCCATGGAAATGGCTATCAAGAAGGCCAAGGAATACGGCATGGGCATGGTCGCCGTGCGCAATTCCACTCACTATGGCATTGCTGGTTACTATGCGGATATGGCCGCCAACGCGGGCTGCATCGGCATGACCGGCACCAACGCCCGTCCCTCCGTCGCGCCTACCTTTGGCGTTGAAGGCATGTTCGGCACCAACCCCCTGACCGTGGGCATCCCCACCGACGAGGACTTCAACTTCCTGCTTGACTGCGCCACCTCTATCATCCAGAACGGCCGCGTGGAATACTACGCCCGCATCGGCAAGGAAATCCCCGAGGGCACGCTGATCGCCCGCGACGGCAGCCCGGTAACGGGCGACGCCGGCGAAGCGCTGAAGATGATCCGCAGCGGCCAGGCTGCGCTGACCACCCTGGGCGGCATCGGCGAAGCGCTGGGCGGCTATAAGGGCTACGGCTACGCCATGATCATCGAGCTGCTCTCCGCCGTCCTGCAGGATGGCTGGTACGGCAAGGATCTGGACGGCAAGGATGAGAACGGCAACATCCGTCCCTATCATCTGGGCCACTTCTTCATTGCCATCGATACCGATCACTTCATGGGCGAGGACGTGTGCCGCAAGAAGGCCGGCGACATCCTGCGCGCCGTGCGTGCTTCCCAGAAGGCCCCCGGCTGCGAGCGCATCTACACCGCGGGCGAAAAAGAGCATGAAATCCGCCTGGCCCGTAAGGCCGGCGTACCCATCAATGATTCCGTGCAGAAGGAAATCATTGCGATCCGGGATGAGCTGGGCCTGAACCAGTATCACTTCCCCTTTGAGGATTAATGCCATGGATATCAGACAAGAATCGCTGAAAAAGCACTATGAGTGGAACGGCAAGATTGAGGTTATTAATCGCTGCCCCATCAACAACCGTGAGGATCTGTCCCTGGCTTACACCCCCGGCGTTGCCGAGGCGTGCATGGTGATCCATAACGATTATAACAAGAGCTATGAGCTGACCCGCCGCAACAACCTGGTGGCCGTTATCACCGACGGCACCGCCATTCTGGGCCTGGGCGATATCGGCCCCGAAGCCGGCATGCCCGTTATGGAGGGCAAGTGCGCCCTGTTCAAGGCATTTGCCGATGTGGATGCGTTCCCCATCTGCATCCGCAGCAAGGATGTTGACGAGCTGGTACGCACCATCTACCTGATTTCCGGCAGCTTTGGCGGCATCAACCTGGAAGATATCAGCGCTCCCCGCTGTTTCGAGGTAGAACGCAAGCTGAAGGAAATCTGCGATATCCCCGTATTCCATGACGACCAGCATGGCACTGCCATCGTGGTGGCTGCCGCGCTGATTAACGCCCTGAAGATCGTTAAAAAGCAGATCGGCGACGTCAAGGTCGTCATCAACGGCGCGGGCTCTGCCGGTATTGCCATTGGCAAGCACCTGCTGAACCTGGGCGTAAAGCACCTGACGATGGTGGATCGCTTCGGCATCATCTGCAAGGGCATGCCCGATCTGAACTCCGCCCATGCTGAAATCGCCGAGGTGACCAACCTGGAGCACAAGATGGGCACCCTGGCCGACGCCATGAAGGGCGCGGACGTGTTCATTGGCGTTTCTGCTCCCAACATCGTGACCGAGGAAATGGTCAAGTCCATGGCGGCGGATTCCATCATGTTCCCCATGGCCAACCCCACCCCTGAAATTATGCCCGACAAGGCCAAGGCCGCTGGCGCGCGCATCGTGGGAACGGGCCGCAGCGATTTCCCCAACCAGATCAACAACGTGCTGGCCTTCCCCGGCATCTTCCGCGGCGCGCTGGATTGCCGCGCGTCCTGCATCAACGAGGAAATGAAGGTTGCCACCTCCATCGCCCTGGCCAATCTGATCCCCGAGGATGAGCTGAACGAAGAAAACATCATCGCCAGCGCTCTGGATAAGAGCGTGGCCAAGGCCGTCGCCGCCGCGGTTGTAGAAGCCGCGCACAAGACCGGCGTTGCCCGCATCTGATTCGGTTTTTCTAAAACAAACAACCGCCGCAGGCTATATGGCTTGCGGCGGTTTTCGTATGCAAAGCTTGTATTTTAGAATGTGAACGTATGGTGCGGTACAGCCCATTCCACGGGGATATCCAGCCCGCGGTGAGCCACCTTCAGCGCTGCGGGGCGCTTGGGCTCGTAGGAGTGGGTAAGCAGCAGACTCTTTGCGCCGCTCTCCTGGCATACGCGCACGGCTTCCACCGCGCTGGAATGCTTGCTGGTATTCTGGGCTTCGGGGCGCGGCGTGCCGCCATAGGAGGCCTCATGCACCAGCAGATCGACGTCATGGAAGAATGCGCCGAAGGTAGGCAGATAGCGCGTATCGCCCGTCAGGCCGATGGCATGGCCGGTGGTCAAATCGGTGATGCGGTAGCATACGTCGGGCGTGGGATGGTCGCCGTCCAGCACATCAATGTGGAAACCGGGAATATCCACCGTGTCGCCGCCGCCTACCTCAATGATGCGGGGCATCACGGTTACGCACTCGTTGATGTGGGTGTCAAAGAGAAAATCCATGGCCTTCATCACAAATTTGCGCACGGTGGCCTTGGGCCCGACGATGGTCAACTCGCCCAGATCCCGATCCCGGCATACGCGCCAGTAGTGCAGCAGCGGAGCCAGCCCCATGTAGTGATCGCAGTGCATGTGGGTGAAGCACACGGTGCGGATGCCGAGCGGATCCACATCATGCTCCAACAGCTGCGTAATCACGCTGGGGCAGGCGTCGATGAGAATCTTGTCGCAAATCGTGTAGCAGGAGTGATCGTTGTAGGCTGTTTGATGCCAGTCGGCAGAGCCAAGCACACGGATAAAGGATTGTTTCATGTTCGTCCTCCCGTAAAAAATAGGGCGCAAGAGCCGGATAGCCCCTGCGCCCCTTGTTGTGGCGGATTACAGCTCGTTATGAGCCAGCTTGTTGTAGAAGTCTACATAGTAGTTGTAGCCGTAATTCTCCAGATCAGCCAGGTAGCTGTTCCAGCTTTCATCGGTAACGCCCTTCATGATGGCGTCAGAGAAGAAGCCGTTGATGATATTATACAGGCCGTCGGTGCTGAAGTCAAACTCTTCCTGCGCTTCGGCGGGAACGATGTTCAGGTTCATGAAGTAGGGGCAGAAGGTGGGATCGTACTTGTCCAGGGAGACGTAACGCTGCACGCCCCAGCGGGACAGGTCGTTGGTGCGGTAGCTTTCGGATTCCAGCATCAGAGGCGCAATATCCACCAGACCCAGCGTGTTGGATCCGGTATAGGTCTTGCCGATGCACCATTCATATCCGGCGGCGGTCAGCGCGGCGTCCTTCTCATGGGTGCAGCCTTCGGGGCATTCCTTGTCAAATTCCTTGCCCAGGTAGTGGAAGCCGTTGGCGGCGATATCCTCGATGGTCGCGTCGGCGGGCAGGTACTCGTTGTTCTCATCCACGAAATCCCAGAAAATGCCGCGGTGAGAGCCGTTACAGATTTCCAGCGCCTTGACGGGATCAGAAGCGTATTCCCAGATTTCATAAGCCTTTTCGATGTTTTTGCAGTCCTTGGAGATGATGAAGTCGTTGCGGTAGGCGTTGGCGAAGGTCAGGTTGGCGGTGTACATCACGGTCTCATAGCCTTCGGCTGCCGGGGGAACGAAAGCCTCAAACTGCAGGAACAGCTCCTTATCGGTGATGTGGTTGCAGGGACCCCAAGCCCAGAACACGCCCACCTTGTCGGCGTTCAGGTTGGCATTGAACTGATCCAGCGTCTGGGCGAAGCCTTCCAGGTTGATCAGGCCTTCCTGACCCAGCTGATGGTAGTATTCGATGAACTCGCGGTAGGCGGGGGTGTTGACGGCGCCAACAACGTTGCCATCCTTATCCCAATTGTAATACACCTTGCCGGCGGGATACAGGGGCATGCCCCAGGCTGCGGCGGCGTTCATCAGCCAGGAGGAGTAGATTTTATCGCAGAAATCGAAGGGGATTTCATCGTTGGGGTTGCCGTTGCCGTTCGCATCCATATCGCGGAAGGCTACCAGCACTTTGTGGAACTCTTCCATGGTGGTGGGCATTTCCATGCCTACGCGCTCCAGCCACTTGGTGTTGATATACTGGATGCCCTTGGTTACGTGCATGCGAGAGTGCATTTTGCCGCCGGGCAGGCTGTAGATGTTGCCGTCGGGATAGGTCTGGTTTTCGCGCCAGCCATCCACATAGGTTTCATAGAAGTTATACAGGTTGGGCATGTAGGTTTTGATTTCGTCTTCGGTGATCACATGCCACAGCTTGGTATTCTGCGAGACGATGCCATCGGTCATGGCCTTGCCAGTCCAGAAGATGTCCGGCAGGGTGGCGGAAGCTAACGTAGCAGTCAGGGGTTCGTCTACCTGGCCTTCGGTCAGCTCAACCCAGTTGATTTTGACGTTGCAGGCCTTTTCAAGCTCCTGCACCCATACTTTCTGGGAGTAGGATTCGGTGATATCGGTGGTGCGGCGGGTGGTTACGATGCTCATCGTCACCGGCTCCTCGGCCGCGGCGATGGAGGAGATGCCGCACAGCAGCATCAGCGCCATCAGGAACGAAAGAACGCGCTTGGTCATGGTGTTTTCCTCCTTTGATTTTTTCAAAAACAGGATCTCCTGTTTTTAACCCTTGAGAGAGCCGATCATTACGCCCTGCACAAAGTACTTTTGCAGGAAGGGGTACAGGCACATGATGGGCAGGGTAGAGATGACGATGACGGCGTAGCGGATGGTCAGAATCATATCCTGAATTTCCTTCAGCGCGTCGGGATCATCCACAGAGTCGGTGTTCATGGTTACCAGCAGCAGCTGGCGCAGGTACAGCTGCAGCGGGTGCAGCTTGGTATTGGTGGTATATACCAAGGCGTTGTAGTAGTTATTCCAGTGCGCTACGGCCACATACAGGGCAATAACGGCGATGATGGCCTTGGACAGCGGCAGCACAAAGGTGAAGAAAAAGCGGGTGTTGGAGCAGCCGTCCATGCTGGCAGCCTCGCGCAGCTCCTCGGGAATGGTGGAGCCGCAGAATGTGCGGATCAGGATCATGTTGTATACCGACACGCTGCCGAACATGATCAGGATCCAGCGGGTATTGACCAGATGCAGGGTGGAAGCCACAATGTAGGTGGGAATCAGGCCGCCGCCAAAGTACATGGTGAATACGAACAGCGCCATGATGATCTTGCGGAATGGCAGGTCGTTGCGGGACAGCGCATAGCCTGCAGGCAGGCAGACGATCAGGCCAAACAGCGTGCCGGCCACCGTGTACAGGATGGTATTGGCATAGCCAAGCCACAGCTGGCGCTGCGCCAGGGCGTATTTATACGCGCCGAAGGTGAGCCCGCGGGGCAGGATGATGAGCTTGCCGGAGTTGATATAGGTGGGATCGGAGAAGGAAGCCAGGAAGGCATACCATACGGGATAGAAGCAGAGGATGACAAAGAAGCCGAGGATGATATAGAATATGACGTTGACGACCTTGTCGCCGATGCTTTGACGCTTCATACTGGTTTGCCTCCTTTCTTAGAACAGGCTGTTGCCCGACAGCTTATCGGAAATGCGGTTGACCGTAACCAGCATGATCAGGTTGATCAGGTTGTTAAACAGGCTGATGGCGGCGGAATAGGAGTATTTGGTGCTCTTGATACCCTGTTTATAGATATAAGTGGAAAGTACTTCGGACACGGAGTAGTTGAGGGAATTTTGCATGATGTAGGCCTTATCAAAGCCCAGCGACATCATTTGACCAAAGCGCATGATCAGCAGGATGGCGATGGTGGGCAGGATGCCGGGGATATCGATGTGCCAGATGCGGCGCAGCTTGCCTGCGCCGTCAATCATGGCGGCTTCGTGCAGGCCGGAGTCGATGCTGGTCAGCGCAGCCAGATAGATGATAGAATTCCAGCCCATCTCCTGCCATACGCCCGACCATACATACACATGGCGGAAATACTTGGCCTCGCCCATTACATAGGCGGGCGTGCCGCCGAAAGCCTTTACGATGGTGTTCACCCAGCCGCTGTTGACCGAGAACATGCAGCTCATCAGGCCAACCAGCACAACCACCGAGATAAAGTGCGGCAGGTAGGTGATGGTTTGCGCCACGCGCTTAAAGCGTTTGCCGGGGATGCTGTTCATCACCAGCGCCAGGATGATGGGCACGGGGAAGCCCGCCAGCAGATTGTAGAAATTCAGGATCAGCGTATTGCCGACGACGTTTTTAAAGTTGTTGGATTTAAAAAAGTAACGGAACCATTTGAGACCTACCCACGGGCTGCCAGTGATGCCGTCGGCAAAGTTGAAATTGCGGAAGGCAATCTGCACGCCGTACATGGGCCAGTAGTGGAAGATCGCAATATAGAGGAAGGCGGGCAGGATCATCAGGTACAGGGCCCTGTTCTGCACGGCCAGCTTCCAGGTGTGCTTCCAGTGCGTTTTTCTTCTGCTTGCTTTGATTGCTTTTGCCTGCTGCAATGCGAAATCCCTCCCGAGTTGGAAAACAGTATGGTGGCTGCTTCTTATTACCTGATGATCGTATCACAGCGAGGCGCCGAACATCAATCGGCAATTTGGAACATTTGGACGGAAAATGCTGTAAATCTTTTGGCATGCAGCAGTGAAAGCTGTTCGTTTTCGCATATATTGTTCCAAATTGTCAATTTAACAACGCGCGCGCTGCGTGTATAATAAAACTGGAAAAGGCATGAAAAACAGCGCGTGCGCAGCGGCATATAACGCGCGCGCCGGTATGCCAAATCGAATATGCATATTTTATTGGGGGAACGGAACGTGCTGCAAAAGTACAGGGAAGCGTTTCAGCGGCTGAGCCATTCTTTTTTTAAGCCCACGCTGCTGGCCATTGTCAGCTTCATCATTCTGGTGGTGCTTTTGTTCAGCACGTTCTTTTTCCGCTCGGTTTATCTGTCGTTGGAGCAGGATGTATACGATATGGCCAAGAGCCAGACGGATCTGAGCGCCCGTAACGTGTCTATTCTGTTAACCGATGTATCCAACCTGTCGGCAAAGATTGTTAATGATAAAAAGCTGTCCAAGAAAGCCTATGACCGTGGCCACCGCGATGCCTATCTGGCACTGATGAATTATAACCTGACCTTCTATAATAAGTACGATAACCTGATGCTTTACTACCCGGGTGAGGATTATCTGCTGACGCTGGACGGCACCTGCCGGGTGGAAGTGGCTTTTCCCAAGGTGACGGATTGCGATACGCTGATGCGCGATTTGGCGCAAAGCGACGATCAGGCGGTGTTCAGCACGCTGGATTACGGCGTGGAGCTATCTGATTCTCAGGTGATATTTGCCTATTCTTTTAAGCAGAGTATGCTGGTGCTGTTTGTGCTGGATCACGCGAACGTATCCAACCTTCTGGGCGACGGGCAACCTGACCGCGGCGACAGCCTGCATTTGATCCTGGATGAAGCGGGCAAAATTCTCTATGCCGATACCATGCCGGACGAAGCCATGCTGACTGCGCTGCTGGCCGAGCAGGAGGAAAACGACGTGGCCAAGCGCGTGCATGTGCAGGATGATAGCTACCTGTATACCCAGAATGCGCTGCCGTATGGGGTACGGCTGGTTACGCTCAACCGTGTGATCAATCAATTCGATGGGCTGAACCGTCTGGTCAATATGACGCTGATGTGCTGCGTGCTGGTGATTATTGTCGGTCTGGCGGTGCTGGGCATCAGCATTCTGCGCGGCTATCTGCCCATTGCGCAGCTGGCTCAAAGCGCGCAAAGCCTGATTGATCCCGAGGCGGGGCAAACGCCGGTCAGCGATATCGGTACGCTGCGGCAGGTGTTTATGCAATATGGCAAGCTTTCACAGGAAACCAGCCGAAGCGCGCAGCTGTTGTCCTCCGAGCAGCTCAAGGGCATGTTTATCCTGCGGGTAATGAACGGCCGCTATGCCTCGCAGGAGGAAAACGATCACATTTGTGAGCACCTGGGATTGAGCTTTCCCTATGGTCGCTTTTGTGCCTGCGTGATGCTGCTGGATCGCGCGCCGGCGCCCGAGGAGCTTTCTCGCCTGGAGCCTGTGCTGGCCGATCTGTCGGGCGATGGGTTTACGGCATGCTTTTGCCAGGCGGACGATCGCTGCTCGGCATTGGGCGTGATCAATTTTGCCCAGGATAACCAGCTGCCCGCGATTGGCCAGCAGATCATGAATCGCCTGCGCGAGGCTAATCCCCAGTTCCCGGCGCCTACGCTGGCGATGGGACACGGCTATGAGGATATGCAGCATATTCCCGTATCCTACATTGAAGCCCGCGCGGCGCTGGACTACCGCCTGGTGTTTGGCACGCATACGGTGATTCTGTATGATTATCTGCGCGTCAGTGAGGCCAATGAGGGCGCGTATCCCCGGCATCTCCTGGATGCCTTTACGCGTGGGCTGCTCAACTGGGATGTGGAGGCCATCAGCCGTGAGCTGAGCAAGCTGACGCAGTATATCCGCGAAACGCCGATGTCGCTGCAGCAGGTTAAGTGCGTGTGTATGGAGATCAGCACCGCCTTTATGCGCGAGGCGCACCATATTAGCACCGCACATCCCTTTAACGCGGAGAACTTCGACGTTTTCCACATCTGCGAGTATGCATCCATCGACGAACTGGCCGGGCATATTACCGAGCTGTCCGCCGCAATGCAACGCTACCTGCAATCCACCGAAAACCTGTGCCAGGATAACGATATCCAGCGCTGCCTGATGATTATGGATCAAAACATTGCCAATTGTCAGTTTTCGCTGGAGGCGCTGTCGGATCAGTTTTCCATCACGCCCCAAACGCTGCGCCGCCGCTTTAAGAACGCTACCGGCAAAACCATGAACGATTATATGACCTCCCTGCGCCTGGATCAGGCCAAGCGCCTGCTGCAGGATACCCAGCTGGAGCTGGCGGATATCTGCGCCCAGTGCGGCTATAACGACCTGTCCTCCTTTATTCGCCTGTTCAAATCTAAAACCGGTGAAACGCCCGGACGATACCGCGAGATTCATCGCACATGGTAAAACTGGCGTAAAAACACACATTTGACAGAATGCACGTTGCCGATTATAATGAATTTTGATTTATTTTGTATACAGGAGCGTAGCATTTTGCTGGGTAGAAATGTAAAGAATCGCTTTGGCATAAGGCTGCTGACGATTGCTATGCTGTGCGTGATGATCCCAGCAGGGATCATTTGCGTACAGTGGATAAAAAACGTGCAAACCATGCTGCGGGAACAGCAGGCCGAATATACTCGTGCTCGTCTGGCCCAGGCCGATACGGCGCTGACGCTGATGGATCAGACTGTTACGCGCTTGTATCAATCGCTGATGACCTCCGAAGAGGTCAAGGCGTACAGCAAGGTGCTGGATGGCGCATACCTGGAAAACGAAAAAGCGCCTTATGCTGATATCCAGCGTACGGCGGCCTACGTCAGCCTCAAGGCCTCTGTGCGCGATCTGCTGCGCACTTCGCAGGACAGCAGCGATATCATCAATTCGATCTATTATTATGACGCGACCAAAAACGTAGTGATTACCTATCCGCGCATAGACTCCACCATCGAAAAATTCTTCGATCTGATGTGGCTGCAGGAGCTCAACGCCACTTCCCGCAGCAGCACCACCCTGCCTGTGCGCACCATTTATCCCACGCCCACCGAGGCATATCAGGTAATCAGCGTAATCTATAAGCCCATTATCCGCGGCGCGGCGACAACCTATATCGTCTTTAACCTGGATGCGGAAAGGCTGTATAAAAGCTATATCCTCAATGGCCAGGAGGATGCGGATGATGTGACGATCCTGACGGCGGGGGATGGGCAGGTGCTGCTGGCCGGGCAGGCTGGGGAGCTGCTCGATCCCAAGCAGGCGGTGGCGCTGTACCAGGAATATCTGCCCGGCGAGCGTCCGCTGGAGGACTTTTTGCAGGAAAAAGAGGATTTTCTGCAGTATAAGCAGGGCAAGCTCTGCGCCAAGCGCTATATTTCCTCGCAGGATCGCAACCTGACCCTGATCTGCAATACCGAACAGCTTCAGCGGCAGATCAGCAGCTCGGCGGCGGCGGTCGGCCTGGTCATGCTGTGCATGGCGGCGATTATGATCGGCATGATGTTTTATGTCGGTCGGCAGGCCATTTATCCGGCGCAGGCTGTGCTGAACCATGACAGCGAAAAAATAGAAAAAATGCCTCTGCTGCTGCGCGGCACCGAGATGGAAAACCTGAGCCAGTGGATGCAAGAAAGCCGCGCCGCCATGCGCTATCATTACTGGAACTGGGCAATCCTGGGGCGCGTGCCCGTACAGCGCGAGGGGGAAATGCGCTACGAGCCGGCTGTCAGCGAGCGCTTTTTGCTGGCGGTGCTGGATGTGTTTAACGATGAGGGCCTGCCCAAGAACCGCGCCGCGGGCGAACTGCAGATGATGCATCGCTCCCTGAGGGAGAGCTTTGAAAGCCTGGGGCTGGAAAGCGTGCTGATGGCTGAAAACATGCTGCTGATCGCCATGCATTGCGAACCTGGGGATTTCAATCAGCGCAGCGGCCAGCTGGCCGACTGGCATCAGCGTGTGACCCAAAAGATGGAATCCGCAAGCCTGCTGGCCATCGGAGGCTATTGCGAAAATATGCGCGATGTCAAGGAGTGCTGGCTGCGCGCCACCATGCTGCTGCGCTATCAGCGCATCAGCGGCAGCCGCCAGATGCAGTACGACCGGCAGGTAGAAAACTACGTATCCTCCGTGGGTCTGCGTATGTGGGAAATGAGCAGCCAGCTGAGCACCAACCTGCGGCAGGAGGCCTGGCAGGAGGCGCGGCTGAACCTTGAAAACCTGCGCGCAGAGCTGAAGGAAAGCATGCAGCAGATGGATTATCTGCATATCCGTCACCGCATGGTATACACCCTGGCCACGGTGATGGAGGCGTTTTCCAAGCATTGCGGCGCGCCCGAGCAGTTTAAGGATATCCCGCAGGATATGTATACCCGCGCGCTGAACATGGACAGCGTGGACGCGGTGATGGACATCTGCCATACGCTGATCAACCGCATGGAGGAAACCGAGACCGTCCAGGAGAAACAGGAAACCAACGGCTATGTGCAGGCGCTGCTTGAAATGCTCAAGCACGATTGCGGCAGCAACATGAACCTGTCGGCTGCGGCGGACAAACTGGGGCTGTCCTCGGTGTATCTGAGCAAGGTGTTCAAACGTGTTACGGGCGTGAACTACACGCAGTATCTGACCGACTGCCGCATGGAGCGCGCCAAGGAGCTGCTGCTGGCTGATAACGCGCAGGTACAGGAGATTGCCGAGTCGCTGGGATACAGCCAGGGACATTATTTCAGCAAGATATTCAAGCAGTATACCGGACTGTCGCCCAGCGAATATATGCGCAAAAAGCGGATGGAGGGCTGAGCGCGCCCTACGCGATAACGAGCAAAAAGACCTTCTCTCACAGGGAGAAGGCTTTTGCTTTGAAGCGCCTGGTTTTTGCCTTTTTTATCCGAAAAAACGGAAATGTGTTGACCAGAATAAAAATTTTGATGTATAAAATGGCGCACACAGAGACAAAATAAACAAAAAACTGCAAAATTGCGTTGAAATGTCCGATTTTTTGTCTTGCCGCGATGAAGAAAATCAAGTAGGCTGAAAACAGCAAATGCATCTGTGCAATGCAAAAAAAGAAGGAGGCTTTTATCAGATGAAAAAGCTGCTTGCTCTCGCGCTGGCGCTGGCGCTGCTGTGCGCTATGGCGCCCCTCGCCATCGCTGACGAACCCATCACCGTGACCGTCATCGGCCCCGAGTCCGCCACCAACTCTTCTAATGAAGGCTACAAGCTGGTGCAGGATTGGATCCTGGAGAACACCGGCGTGCTGATCAACCAGATCACCCTGGACGGCACCAACAACACCGAAAAGCAGAACGCGCTGCTGACCGGCGACACGACCATCGACGTGTGGTGGGGCGACTGGATGCAGTACAGCGAGTACGGCATGATCCGCACCATCAACGAGTATTTGGAAGCCATTCCGAATACCATGAAAACCTGGGAAAACTTCGGCGGTTTATCCACTGTGACTGACAGCGAAGGCAACGTATGGGGCCTGCCGCGCAACTGCAACCGCGTGTTCTATCAGTCCTTCATCCGCGAGGATTTCCTCAAGCAGCTGGGCTACACCGAGGAAACCTATCCGACCACCTTTGAAGAATTTGAAAAGTATCTGTATGCCGTCAAGGAAGCCGATCCCTTCGGCAACGGCGAAACCATCGCCCTGATCACCCGCGGCAACATGACCACCATGGAATATCATTTCCTGGGCGGCTTCACCAAGCATGGCTACTCCAACTGGCTGGACGAGACCGACGGCCTCGTCAAACCCTACTATCTGCAGGAAGGCTACTATGATTTCCTGGAGAAAATGCATCAGTGGTATGCTGACGGCATCATCCATAAGGAAAACTACTCCTGGGATACCAACACTGTAAAGCAGTATCTGGCCTCCGGCCGCGTGGCCGCTTCCGCCGCCTACTCCACCGACCTGTGCAACCAGTATATCAACCTGCGCGCCAACGTGCCCGAAGCAAAGTGGTGGGCCTCCGTCAACGGCATGACCCGCAACGGCGAGCTGTGCGAAACCCAGATCAAGGCAGCCAGCGGCGCGATGCTGTTCAACGCCAAATCCTCCGATGAAACCATCCGCGCCTATCTGAAGGTGCTGGAGTTCCTGTTCTCCGACTGGGCGAACAACTACAGCGCGCAGAAGGGCCCGCAGGGCATCTACTGGGATTATGATGTGGAAAACTACGGCGAGGAAGCCAAGACCCTGCATATCGTGAAGGATCTGGATTACGAAGCTGCCGGTTATCCCAAGTATTCCAAGGACTTCTGGTACTCCATTGGTCTGCCGATGGAATCTGATTGTGTCATGTACGATGCGGACGGCGTGCAGAACATGCAGAACGAATGGATCCGCCATCAGGGCGATACCTTCGCCGCCAAGGCTCCCTTTGATATCAATATCAACTACAACACCAAGGAAATGACAGAAAATGTGATGAGCTACAACGATATCCAGACCAAGGTGGAAGAGGATATCATGAGCTTCTTCAACGGCCAGAAGAAACTGACCAAGGAAAACTGGGATAAGTTCGTTCAGGAGCTGTACGGCATCGGCATGCAGGAATACTGCGAAGAGCTGACCCGCCAGTATAAGCACGCGAAGGGCCTGGATTAATCCCGTCCATCCCGCGGGGAGGGAAAGCGATTTCCCTCCCCCGGCCTTTATTCGCCCCGCATTGCCGTCTCCCGGCGCATACCCGAAAGGAGGCCCACGCCTTGGCCCGAAAAACAAAAGCGATAAACGACCGCCTGACCTGGCAGAAATCCTTTAATAAATACAAGCTGCTGTATTTGATGCTCATCCCGGGCGTTCTGTGGTATGTGCTATTCAAGTACGCGCCGATGTTCGGCATTGTGATTGCCTTTGAAAAGTATCAGCCCTTCAGCGGGCTGAAAGGCATGTTCAACAGCAAGTGGGTGGGGCTATACTGGTTCCGCCGGTTCTTTAAGTCCATTTACGCCTGGCGCCTGATCCGCAACAGCCTGCTCATCAGCCTGAAAAAGCTGGTGGTATGCTTCCCCTCGTCCATCCTGCTGGCGATTCTGCTGAACGCGATTCCCGGAAAAATCTACAAAAAGTCGATTCAGACCGTTTCTTATCTGCCGCATTTCCTGTCCACCGTGGTGGTATGCAGCATTGTGCGCACCGTTACCAGCGTGGACGGCGGCCTGATCAACATGATCATCAAGGCCTTTGGCGGAGAGCCGATCTTCTTTATCGGCCGCAATGAGTACTTCCAGGGCGTGCTGGTGATTACCGAGCTGTGGAAGACCATTGGCTGGAACTCCATCGTATACCTGGCGGCCATGACGGGCATCGACCCTGAGCTTTACGAGGCCGCGACTGTGGATGGCGCCAACTGGCACCATAAGATTCTGCATGTAACGCTGCCGGCAATTGCGCCGATCATCTCGCTGATGTTCATTTTGCGCTGCGGCGAATTGCTTAACGCCGGCTTTGAGCAGGTATTCCTGCTGTATTCCTCCGCCGTGTATGAGACCGGCGACATCATCGATACCTATGTTTACCGCGAGGGCCTGGTCAGCCTGAACTATTCCTATTCAACGGCCGTCAACGTGTTCAAATCCGTCGTCGCGCTGGTGATGGTGCTTGGCTCCAACTTTGTCGCCAAGAAAATGGGGCAGGAGGGGATCTGGTAAGCTATGAAAAACGTCACGAGAAGCGAAAGAATCTTTATTATCGTATCGTATATCCTGCTGGGCCTGCTGGCGGTGGTCACCATTGTGCCGCTGCTGAGCGTGCTGATCACCTCCTTTGTCAGCGCGTCGGAGATTGCCCGGCGCGGCCAGTTCATCCTCTGGCCGGAGGTTTGGGATACTTCGGCTTACGGTATTCTTTTTAAGACCGATAAGCTGTATACTGGTTATGCCAACACGCTGTTTGTGGTCATCGTGGGCACGGCGCTGAGCATGTTCCTGACGATTACCCTGGCCTACCCCCTCAGCAAGCGCGAGCTGCGCGGCCGCAACGGCATCCTGGGCATGGTGTTCTTTACCATGCTGTTCTCCGGCGGCATGGTGCCCAACTACATTCTGGTGAAGGAATTGGGCCTGCTCAACAGCCGCTGGGCGCTGGTGCTGCCCTATATCTGCAACACCTGGAACATGCTGATCATGCGCAACTTCTTCTATGCCATTCCGGACGCATTGGAGGAGGCCGCGTATCTGGACGGCGCCAATCAGTTTACCATCCTGATCCGCGTGATCCTGCCGCTGAGCCTGCCATCCATCGCCACCATCGCCATGTTCTACGCTGTTTCCTTCTGGAATGCGTGGTTCCCCGGCGTGATGTACCTGACGGACGCCAAGCTTGTGCCTGTGCAGAACGTGATGCGCACCATCATCATTTCGGCCACTGCAGCGCTGGAGGATATGGGCGTGACCATCGACGATGTGCAGCAGGCCCCCACCTCGCATACCCTCAAGTGCGCTTCCATCGTCGTTACCACCCTGCCCATTCTGTGCGTGTACCCCTTCATTCAAAAGTACTTTGTCAAGGGCGTAATGGTCGGCTCGGTCAAAGGCTGATTCGCCCGGAAAGGAACCGAACATGCGGCTTTCCACTTCTACCAACATGCTTTATCATGTGCAGCGCGCGGAGCATAGCCTGGATACCATCCGCACCCTGGGCGCGGCGGGCTTTCAGGTGTTGGACTGGTGCGCTACGGCATTCAGCAATCAGGATACCGTGCGCGGCGAAAATCCCTTTACCACCTCGGAATGGCAGGGATGGATTGGAGCCCAGCGCAACGAGGCGGACAAGCTGGGCATCGCGTTCAATCAGGCGCACGGTTCGATGTATGATTACTTCGCCCAGGACGATCACACGGCCTGGCTGCATCAGATGACCGAGCGCATCATGCAGGCCTGCGTGATGCTGGGCATCGATACCATTATCTATCATCCCTATGAAGCGCCGGGCTCACGCGAACTGCAGAATATCGACGCCTGCCGCCGCGCCAATGTGGAATATCTGCGCCGTGCGGGCGACATGGCCGGCAAGTATGGCCTGCGCATCGCGGTGGAGAATATGCTTAGCAATCGCAGGATGGACGGCAGCGTGTATTGGCGCTACTGCACCCATGCGGAGGAGCTGGTGGATCTGGTGGATGCAATCGACATGGAAAATGTGCAGATCTGCCTGGATGTGGGTCATGCGCATTACATGGGCGAAAACCTGTACAATACCATCAAGCTGTACGGCAAGCGCCTGATTGCCCTGCATATCCACGATAATAACCGCATGGATGATCTGCACCTGCTGCCCTTCCATGGCACCCTTAAATGGGATGACGTGCTGCTGGGCCTGCGCGCGGTGGATTACGCGGGCGATTTCACCTTTGAAATCCAGAATGCTACGCGCCGCGCGCCGGAAGAACTGTACCCTCAACTGTGCCGCACGGCATTTGAAATCGGTCAATATCTGCTGCGGCGCTATAACGCGCTGGCGTAAGGAAAGAAGGCACTGCTTATGACAAAGCTGGAAAGATTGCTGCGTCGGGATGGGCTGTTTATCGGCGCGCACCGCGGCTATTCCGAGCGTTATCCTGAAAACACGCTGCTGGCTGTGCAGGAGGGCATTGCCCTGGGCGTGGATCTGGTGGAGGTGGATGTGTATCTGTCGCGCGACGGCGTGCCGGTAATCGCCCATGATAACCACCTGGAGCGCTGCTCCAACGGCACGGGCAATATCCATAATTACACCCTCAAGGAGCTCAAACAGCTGGATTTCGGCATCCATCGCGGCATTGTGTACGAGGGACTGCATCTGCCTACGCTGGAGCAGTTTTTAAGCTATATGCGCGATTATCCGGATGTTTTGATCGATATCGACTTCAAAGTGTACGATTACACGCTGGATACGGTCAAGGCGGCGCTGCCGCTGATTGAGCAGATGGGCATGATGGATCGCTGCGTGTTCAACTGCGTGGACTGCGATATCGTATCCTACCTGACTGAGCGCGTTGGCCGCCGGGTGATCGGCGCGCCGCACGATTATCCCTGGCAGGTCAATTTTCATCCCGGCCCGAAAGGCACGCTGAGTGAGCTGTGGGGTATCTGCATTCCCTATAACATGTTGGACGATACCCATGTGCAGATATGCCACGATCATGATATTACCGTAATTTGCACCCCAGCGGATACGCCTGAGCAGGTTGCCCGCGCGATGCACTATCAAACCACCCTGCCGCTGTGCAACGACCCGCGGGCTTATCTGCGCGCCGCCGGACGGCTATAAGAACGTAAAAGAAAACGGCTGATTGGAGATTGCTCCAGCCAGCCGTTTTTTGTATTGTTCAATCAGCGTCAGGTTTTGATTTCTTCCTTGCGCAGCCGTTCATACAGGCTCAGGCGGATTTCCCGCTCCAGCGCCCAGCATTCATCGGGCTCGCAGGGGCACTCCACGCGCATGGTGACGCGCAGCGCGTCGCCTGCGATGGCGGGGTACAGGGTGGGCGTGTGGGCAAGCCCCAGCCGCGCGGCCAGCAGCGCGCATTCCTCCGTGATGGCCTGCTGCGCGCGCATCATATCCTGCCCCACGGCTACGGTGATATTCACCTGCGCCACGATTGCCCCGCGGGAACGGCAGGCTACGGTGCGGATATCGCCGTTGGGGATGGCGTACAGCGTGCCATCTGTGCCGCGCAGGGTGGTGGTGCGCAGCGACATGGCCTCCACCTTGCCAGTGCAGTTGGCCAGCGTCACAATGTCGCCCACGGTGATGTTGCCCTCCATCCATAGGAACATGCCGCTGATGATATCCTTCACCAGCGATTGCGCGCCAAAGCCCAGGGCAATGCTGCCGATGCCGGCCACGGCCAGGAGCGAGGCCAAATCCACCCCGAAGATGCGCAGCACCACCAGCGCGATGAAAAAGTACATCAGATAGCTCATCACGCTGCCAATCAGCGACCGCAGCGTTTCCACCTGCTGCATGGTGCGGCGCGTGGTGCCGGGACGATAGCGCAGGTGCTTGTTGAGCAGGCGGCGGAATAACCGCAGCAGCAAAAGACCGATGATAATCGCCGCGCCGGCCGTAAGCAGGCGCGTGAGTATCACCGGCAGTTCTTCGTAAAATTTGGACAGCACGCTGGCCGCGTGCCGCAGATCCTGACTGATGGAAACATCAGGCGCGGGAGAAGCGGTGGGCTGCATGGCGAACGCTCCTTTTGTCAATCAGCGGGCGGATAGCGCCAGCAGCGCCGCGCCAACCAGACCGCTAAGCGGATAAAGCGCAGGGGTTTGAATGTAGGCGTCCAGATCGTTCAGCTCCGGGGCTGTGATATAGCCGTTTTGCAGCTGGCGCACATATTGCCGCACGCAGGGTAGCAGACCCTCGCGCTGCATTACGCCACCGCCCAGCAAAATGCGCTCGGGCGATACAGTCATCAGCGCGTTTACGCACACCTGCGCCAGATAATAGGCTTCCAGATCGAAGGCCGGGTGATCCGCGGGCAAATCGCGGGCAGATACGCCCCAACGCTTTTCCATGGCAGGCCCGGCGGCCAGCCCTTCAGCGCAGTGCTGATGGAAGGGGCAAAAGCCCTCCGGCGTGGGATCGTCCGCGCGCGGAACCAGCAGCATATGCCCCCATTCGGGATGCAGCATACCGTGCACCAGGCGATCTTCGCAATATAGCCCGCCGCCAATACCCGTGCCTATCGTCATGTACAGGCAGCTATGCAGACCGCGGGCTGCGCCCAGGCGAACCTCAGCCAACGCGGCGGCGTTTACATCGGTATCGCAGGCAAAGGGCACGTTTAGCGCACGGCTTAGCGTCTGGCATAGGGGATAGCCCTGCCAAGCCAGCTTGGGCGTGTGCAGGATGGCGCCGTACTCGGGCGAATCGGCATGCACCTGCGCCGGGCCGAAGGTGGCCACGCCCAGCGCGCAGATGGCATGCTGGGAGAAAAAGGCGATCATCTCCGGTACGGTTTCATTGGGCGTGCGCGTGGGCAGGGAGTGGGAGCGCAGGATGCGGCCATCCGCATCCGCAATGCCCAGCACCATTTTGGTGCCGCCCGCTTCCAGTGCGCCGTATAGCTTTGTATCCATATGTAATCAGGCGGATTAGAACAGCTCGGAGTTCTGATCCAGCAGCTCACGCTGCTGCTGCAGCAATTGCAGCAGCTTATCGCGGTAGGAGCGCGCAGAGGCGCGCAGATCCTCCACCTGCCTGCGCAGAGCGTCGCATTCTGCCGTCAGCGCGGCGGATTGGCCGTTCTGCGCCTGGGCGTTGGCGTTGGCCAGGATGGAATCAGCCTCACGCTTGGCCTCGGCGATGGTGTCATCGTACATCTTCTGCGCGCGGGCCAGCAGGCGCTGGGCGCTGTCGGAAGCTTCGGCGTTGGCGTCGCGCTGCGGCTGGGGAGCGGGCTGGGCGTACATCTGCGTGCGGGAGGCCTGCGCCAGGCGCGCCTGCAGATTGGAGATTTCCTCCTGCATGACGATCATTTCGTCGCAGATATCATCCAGAAACTCGTCTACCTCTACGGGGTCATAGCCGCGAACCTTGGTCTTAAATTCCTTTTCTTCGATCATGGCGACGGTGATAGGCATGGAAAACGGCTCCTTTCGTGGCTGCAATGATATTCCGTTGATAAGGAAACAGGCCATCTTTGCGGATGGCCGATGATGCTTTTATATGACCGCGCTGTTGTACTCCGCGCCTTCATGATCGGGTACATAGCCCTGAGAGGGCTGCTGCTCCGAAAAAGCGGGCTGCTGAGGCTGCGCGTATACGGGCTGCGGCGGGGTGAAGGGATTAACCGGCTGCTGATAGGCGGCCTGACCATAGGGCATCTGCCCCTGCTGCGGCGCGAAGGGGGATTGGAAAGCGCTCTGCTGCATGCCGGGATTGGCGCGCTGCGGGGCGCGGGATTGTGCGTTCATCTGGGTGGTGGTGCGATCGGTATACACCTGCATGCCGGCCGGAGCCAGCAGATACACGCCCACGCGGGCGGAAAGCCGCGTCATGGTGCAGCCCAGGGAGAAGCAAGCGCCGTTGAGCGTATCGACATAGCGGCGCACCTCGGCCTGATCGGCAATGCTGTCCATCACCGCGATGACGCAGTCACCCGTGCGCAGGATGCCGATGGCGTTGCGGCAATCGGCGATGCTGCGGGCGTTGACCACGCAGGCGGAAAGCTGCTTGGCCGGCGCGCTCTGCTGGGGCTGCGCCTGCTGAGACTGCTGCGCAATGCCAGGGAAGGGCACTACGTTTTCAGCTTCGGGCTGCTGGGGCTGCTGCGCGTGCTGGGCAGAGCGGCGATTGCGCTGCTGGGGCTGATAGCCCTGCTGCAGGGGAGAGGCGGAATAGGCGGGCTGCTGCATCTGCGGCTGGACAGGCTGCTGCGGCTGCTGATAGGGCTGCGCCTGATACGCAGGCTGCTGATAGGCGTTTTGCTGATAGGCAGGCTGCGCGTAGGGCTGCTGATAGGCAGAAGCCTGATAGGCGCTTTGCTGCGGCTGAGGATCATAGGCCGGCTGCGCATAGGGCTGCGCGCTCTGCTGGGGCGCGGCCTGCTGCTGCGGCTGGGCATAATAGCCCGAATCGCTGGCCGCCGGGGCGGGATTATAGGCCGCTTCCTCCTCGGCGCGGGGGCCGTTGAAGAAAGAATTGTTGGGGCCAAAGAAATTTTTAACGCTGTCCATTAAATTGCGGAAAGCCATGGTTCCTCCTCATACGGCGGCATGCCGCCCGGTTGGCAAATTGCCCGAAATAGCACGAGCATACCCTGCCTATTATACACAAACGTTGAAGAATATGCAACCTTTCAGGGCGCGGAGAATGTAAATTTCAAGCCGTTTTACTTAAAATACCAGCACAACGGAGCCGACGGAGAGAATATTGCTCAGCTGCGGCACGATATGCGCCTCGTTGGAATCCTGGCTGATGATGGTAACGGGCAGGAAGTAGTTGCCGTCGGGCTGCACGACCACCACGCCCATTTCGCCATCCACCGTGGTGATGGCGTTGGCCGGCACGGTCAGGCTGTAAATGCTTTCGGACAGCTGCACATGGCAGGAGCGAATGTACAGCACGGGCGATACGTCGCCCACCACGCTGACGCGCACCAGCAGTTCGCCCTCCGAACGAGTGACGGATTCCACCGTGGCCGACACGCGGGTGTTGTCAAAGCTCTCCACCAGCAGCTCGTAGGATGCGCCCACCGTGGGCGTCCAGTTTACATCGTCGCACAGCATCAGCACCGTGTAGCCGCCCTGACGCACCAGGCGATAGACGGCCACCTCGTTGCGGCCCAGTGCTGCGGACTTGGGCAGATTGCCCCTGTACATGCTGCGCACCTCGGCCGGGGTGAAGGTATCATAGGTCTGGCTGGAGAGCACGCGCTCGTAGCCGTCGGTATAAAAGCTGATGATGCCCGGATCGGCTGCCACGAAGGGCTTCGTCCAGGTTTCAATGCGCTGAAGCTGCGTCTTTTCATCGTCGTAGAGACGGCTCAGCTTCTGATCGTCGGAATACTTCTGCTTCAGATAATAGGAACGCTCGTTGATGATATCGCTGAGCAGCTCCTCCTGGTTAATCAGGTTGCCGCTTTTGCCCTGCACCAGCGATTGCGTTTCCTGCGCGCGCTCAAGCACGCTGGAATTGAAGCGCTTCAGCTGCGAATCGGCCTCCACGTTGGTTTCGGCCAGCAGGGTCTTTTGGTATTCCTTGATCTGGGTGCGGTAGTTGTTCAGCGTCGTCCACTCGCGGGTGTTAAAGCCCGAGGTGTACACCGTGCACACGTCGCTGCCGCGCGTGACCACCTCGCCCTCGTTGGCAACGTAGTCAATCTGGGAGATGCCCTCCTGCGTGTACATGACCTCGTTGCGTACAATCAGCGCGTCGCCCGTATAGTTGGAGCCCAGCGTGCCCGCGCTGACATAGGCCGTGCGCGTCTGCCGGTTGCCCAGCAGCTGGGATACCGCGATGGCGCCCAGCACGATGATCAGCACGCCGATGACCGCGCCCAGAACCAGATTGAGCCTGCCATAGCTGCGGCGCCTGGGCGCGTGATAGGGCTGCTGCCGCTGCGGGAAGGGATCGGGCTGCTGCGGCTGATAGGCGCTTTGATAGTATTCGTTGGGCTGCTGCGGCACGGGCGGCTGACCCGGCTGGGGCGGATAGGGCTGCCCCTGCTGCGGGGGATAAGGCTGCGCCTGCTGGGGCGGATACGCCTGTCCCTGCGGCGAGTAGGGCTGTCCCTGCGGGGGATAGGGTTGCCCCTGGGGCTGAACAGGCTGCGCATAGGGCGGCGGCGCGCCGGGTCCCACCTGCTGCTGTACGGGAGCCTGCGGCTGGGGCGGGGCGTAATAAGGCTGCCCGGCGCCCGGCTGCTGGCCACCCGCGGGGACGGCGGTGAAGCCGCGCTGCTCATAGCCGCTGTTTTGATTGTTATTGTTAGGGGGCGTTTGCATGCAAAACCTCCGGAAAAAAGCAAAGATAGGTCAAAAAATCAGATCCGTTCAGCCACGGCTTGGGCGATACGCAGCCCGTCCACTGCCGCGCTCATAATGCCGCCCGCAAAGCCTGCGCCTTCGCCCGCGGGATACAGCCCGCGCACGTTGGATTGCAGCCCTTCATCGCGCGGAATGCGCAAGGGGCTGGAGGAGCGCGCTTCCACGCCGGTGAGCACTGCGTCGGGATGGTCAAAGCCGCGCAGCTGGCGGGCGAAAATCTGGATGCCGCCCTTGAGCCCGGCCGCCGCATAGGCAGGCAGCACGGCACGCAGATCGGCCATGGTCACGCCCGGCCGGTAGGTGGGCGTGACGTCACCCAGGGCGCGCGAGGCGCGGTCATGCAGAAAATCCTCTGCACGCTGGGCGGGCGCGTGGTAATCGCCGCCGCCTGCGGCAAAGGCCGCCTGTTCCCATTGCCGCTGCATGGTCAGGCCGGACAGGGGATGCGCGTCGGGAAAATCCTGCGTGCGTACATCCACTAACAAGGCAGCATTGGCGTTTTGTCCATCGCGGGCATATACGCTCATGCCGTTGGTGCATACCCCGCCCGCTTCGCTGGCCGCGGCGATGACCTGCCCGCCGGGGCACATGCAGAAGGAGTATACTCCGCGGCCATCGGGCAGCTTGGCGTGCAGCTTATATTCCGCCGCGCCCAAATAGGGGCTGCCCGCCGCCGCGCCGTACTGCGCGCGGTTGATCAGGCTTTGCGGATGCTCGATGCGCACGCCCACGGAGAAGGGCTTTTGCGCCATCGCCACGCCTGCGTCGTAGAGCATGCGGAAGGTGTCGCGCGCGCTGTGGCCAACAGCCAGAATCAGCTGCTCGCAGGGCAATTCCTGCTCCTGCCCGCGCTCGATATAGCGGATGGCGCGCAGCGCGCCGTTCTGCGTTTCAATGCCCGTTAGTCGCGCGCCAAAGTGCACCTGGCCGCCGAGCCGCAGAATTTCCTCCCGGATGGAGGCGACCGCCTGCGGCAGGCGATCAGTGCCCACATGCGGGTGCGCCTGATAGAGAATGCTCTCGGGCGCGCCGTGCGCGTGCAGGATGGTCAGCACCTGGCGGCAGCGGGGATCCTTAATGCCGGTGGTCAGCTTGCCGTCCGAAAACGCGCCCGCGCCGCCCTCGCCGAACTGCACGTTGCTGTTTTCATCCAGCGCGCCGCCGTCGAAAAAGCGCTGCACGCTCCGCGCACGCTGATCCACGCGCTCGCCGCGCTCCAGGCAGATGGGGTTCAGCCCCGCCCGCGCCAGATACAGCGCCGCAAACAGGCCGCACGGCCCCATGCCGACCACCACCGGCGCATGCGCGCGCGATGCGGCAGGCGGCGGAGCCAGGGGCGCGTCCGGCGCGGCTAATGCAGCCGTGCCGGGCTTTAAGCGCCGGAGAAAGGCGGCTTCATCCTGCTTCAGGGTGAGATCGACGGCGTACACAAAGTGCACGTCGCCCCGGTCGCGCGCGTCCACGCTGTGCTTGGCCACGCGCCAGGAGGCGATATCCTGCTGCGTCAGGCGCAGCTTTTTCAGCGCCAGCGCGCAGGCACGCGCGTCCGCATCGGCGCACAGGGGCACATTCAGCCCGGCAACTCGCAGCATACGCGCACCTCCTTGATTTCTACAATAAATTATCATAGCACATTTTGCGCAATTTGTAAAACAAAATGCATCAATTCCCTGGGCGATTCAAGATAGAACTGGGCATTCAAGCTAGAACTGGGCATTCAAGATAGAACTGGGCATTGTGTGCGTTGATTACGCGGAGAGGTTATGGTATAATGATTAGGCAAGCCGAAGGCTTGGCCGGTAATCATGCTATTAATGAAAGCGCCGACACGGCGGAAAGGAGCGGACGATGCTTTTCGGAAAGAAAGATCCTAGGCTTCGTCCTGCTGACGATTCCTTCCGCAGGCTGACAGCCATGAATTTTGCATTCTCTGGTCTCAATGCATTCGTGTGCGCCTGGGCCATAACGCCGCCGAACGCGCCGGCAAACCCTGAGCTTTTTATAGGGATCATTATAGCGACCTTAATAATAGCTTCTACCAGATTATACGAAGGTGATCCTAAAAGACTGAAAGTTTCAGAGTTTTATATGGGCGTTTTTATCATGCTGATTCCTTTTTCGGTTTTCTTAAGTCAGCTGAAGTGGTGGATTATGCTGATGTGCGCGGGCGAAATCATTTTTATGGCCATATATGCGTACAAAACAAAAGCGCTGAAAAGAAAATGAAAATGATGACACGGCGGAAAGGAGCGGACGATGCTTTTTAGAAAAAATGATCCTACACTTCGGCCTGCGGATGATTCCTTCCGCAGGCTGACGGGAATGGAATATGCGTTCTCGGGTCTTAACGTATTTGTGTGCGCCTGGGCCATAACACCGCCGAACGCGCCAGCAAACCCCGAGCTTTTTATTGGAATCGTTTTAGCAACCATATGGGCAACATATACCAGACTATATGCAAGCGATCCCAAAATGCTGAAGGCCTCAGGCTTTTACATGGATTTGTTTGTTTTGATTCCGATTTCAATTCTCTTAAGCTATCTGAAGTGGTGGATTATGCTGATGTGCGCAGCCGAACTCATCTTTCTGGCCATATATGCGTACAAAACAAAAGCGCTGAAAAGAAAATAAACTGCGCAGGGACGGCAATTTGCGCCGCCCCTTTTGATTTCTATTGCTTCCAATTTACGCACGGATGTGATATACTGAACGCGAACAACTGTTTGATGAAAAGGATGCACGCATGAATCTGAATGATTTGAACCCCATGCAGCGCCGCGCGGCCGAAACGCTGGAAGGCCCGGTGCTGATCCTGGCCGGGGCGGGCAGCTGCAAAACGCGCACGCTGACTTACCGCGTGGCCAATTTGCTGGAGCACGGTGTGAAGGCCTGGCATATCCTGGCTCTGACCTTTACCAATAAAGCCGCGCGCGAAATGCGCGAGCGCATCGAACGCCTGGCCGGCGCGGACGCGGGCGAGGCGTGGATCGGCACGTTCCACAGCATTTGCTGCCGGATCCTGCGCCGCGATATCGAAAAGCTGGGCTATGAGCGCAGCTTTACCATCTATGACGACGACGATCAGCAGCGGGTGATCAAGGCGGTGCTCAAGGAGCTGGATATCGATGAAAAGTTTCTGCCGCCCAAGGCGGTCAGCGCCGATATCAGCGATGCGAAAAACCGCCTGCTCTCGCCCGACGAATGGCTGCAAAAGCGCGGCGGCGATTACCGCTCACAGAAAACGCACGATGTGATGACCCGTTATGAGCAGCGCCTGCGCGCCGCCAACGCGCTGGATTTTGACGATTTGCTGGTCAAAACCCTGCAATTGTTTGTGGAGCATCCGCCGGTGCTGGAATACTATCAAAGCCTCTTTCAGTATGTGCATGTGGATGAATATCAGGATACCAACTACGCCCAGTATCAGCTGGTGCGCTTGATTACCCGTGAAAGCCGCAACCTGTGCGTGGTGGGCGACGACGACCAGTCCATCTATGGCTGGCGCGGCGCGGATATCCGCAATATTCTGGATTTTGAAAAGGATTTCCCCGACGCGACGGTGATCAAGCTGGAGCAGAATTACCGCAGCACGGCCAATATTCTGGACGCGGCCAACCAGATCATCGCCCACAACGAGGGCCGCAAGGAAAAGGAGCTGTGGACCGAGGACGGCGAGGGCGAAAAGATTACCCTGTACGCCGCGGCGGACGAGCGCGACGAGGCGGCCTGGATCTGCCAGCGCATCCGCCAGCTGCAGCGCGGCGGCACGCCCTACGGCAGCATCGCCATCCTGTACCGTATGCACGCCCTCAGCCGCGTATTGGAAGAAACGCTCATGCGCGCGGGCATTCCCTATCATGTGTATGGCGGCACGCGCTTCTATGACCGCCGCGAGGTGCGCGACGTGCTGGCCTATCTGCGCTTGATTCAAAACCCGGCGGACGATATCTCGCTTTCGCGCATCATCAATGTGCCAAAGCGCGCCATCGGCGACAGCACCGTGGAGCAATTGACCCAGTACGCCCGCCAAAACGATATGTCCCTGTATGCTGCCGTGGCCGCGCCGCCCGATACCCTGGCCAGCCGCGCCCGCAAGAGCGTAAACGATTTTTCCAGCCTGATCGTATCTCTGCTGCTGGCCAAGGAAACACTGCCGCTGTCCGAGTTTGTGCAGAAGGTGATTGACGACAGCGGGCTGATCGCCCAGTATCAAAAAGAAGAGAACGAGGAAAACCAGGCAAGGATCGAGAACATCCGCGAGTTTATGGGCGCTGTGACCGAGTTTGAGCAAAAGAGCGAGGATAAATCGCTGTTCGCCTTCCTGGAAAACGTGGCGCTGGTTACGGAGCTTGACAATCAGGACAGCGCACCCAGCTTTGTCACTATGATGACGCTGCACTCCGCCAAGGGCCTGGAATACGACGCGGTGTTTATGAGCGGCATGGAGGAGGGCATTTTCCCCTCCGCCCGCGCCATGCAGGAGGATAACCGCGTGGAGGAGGAGCGCAGGCTTTGCTATGTGGGCGTTACCCGCGCGCGCAAGCTGCTGCATCTTTCCTATGCGCGGCGGCGCATGCTGTTTAACCAGATGCAGTTCAACGCGCCCTCGTGCTTTTTGCAGGAGATCCCCAAGCGCCTGATCCGCGAGGAGCAAAGCTCCGCCGCCCAGAGCGCATCCTATGGCTACGGCGCGCCCGCTGCGCGCGGCGCTGGCTGGGGCAGCTACGGCGGCAGCGGCATGCGCAGGCAGGGCGGCTATCAGGATAACGAGTCCCGCCCGCAGTATGGCTACGGCGATACCATGCCGCAGCGCCGCGCTCCCGCGCCCAAGGCGCCCGCTCGTCCCGCCCAGCAGCCCTGGAACATCCCTGGTGTGCAGCGCGGATTTGTGCCTTCGCCCGCACGCAGCGTGCAGGTGCAGCTGTTCAAGGTCGGCGATAAGGTTCAGCATCCCAAATTCGGCAAGGGCGTGATCCGCGAGGTGACGGGCAGCGGCGACGCGGCCCGGCTGCATATCGTGTTCCCCGTGTTTGGCGAAAAGGTGCTGGCGCAGTCCATCGCCCCCATTGTAAAAATTGAGGAGTGATTATCCCCATGGAAGATAAGCAGCGGCGTATGGGCGAGCTGGTCGCACTGCTCAACCGCGCGGCCTACGCCTATTATACGAAGGACGAGCCCATCATGGCCGACGTGCAGTACGACCGGCTGTATGATGAGCTGCTGAGCCTGGAAAAGGAAACCGGCGTGCAGATGGCCGATTCGCCTACCCATCGCGTGGGCGGCGAAACGCTCAAGGAGTTTGAAAAATACCGCCATGTAACCCGTCTGTGGAGCATGGATAAGGTGCAGTCCGAGCCGGAGCTGCTCGACTGGGTGGCGCGCGCGCAGCGCCTGTGCGCCCAGGCGGGGGATTTCCCAGAGCCGGTATTCGGCGTGGAGTATAAATTCGACGGCCTGACCATCAACCTGACCTATGAAAACGGCGTGCTGGTGCAGGCGGCAACGCGCGGCGACGGCGTGACGGGCGAAGCCATCCTGCCCCAGGCGCGCACCATCCGCGATATCCCGCTGCGCATTCCCTATACGGGTCGGCTGGAGGTGCAGGGCGAGTGCATCATGCGCCTGTCCGCGCTGGAAAAATATAACGAAACGGCCGCTGTGCCCCTCAAAAACGCCCGCAACGGCGCGGCCGGGGCGCTGCGCAATCTGGATCCTGCCGTCACGGCGGCGCGCAGGCTCAGCGCGTTTTTCTATCAGGTGGGCACCATCGATGCTCCGCCCTATCACGATCAGCCCGGTATGCTGGATTTCATCCGCGCGCAGGGCTTGCCCGTCAGCCCGTATTTCCGCACCGCGCGCACGGCGCAGGAGGTCGTCGCCTGCGTGCGCGAAATCGCCGCCGCCCGCGAATCGCTGGATTTCCTGATCGACGGCGCGGTTATCAAGATCCAGGACAGCCGCACCCGCGCGGCGCTGGGCTTTACCGATAAATTCCCGCGCTGGGCGGTGGCGTTCAAATTCCCCGCCGAGGAAACCACCACCACCCTGGAAAGCGTCACCTGGGAGCTGGGCCGCACGGGCAAGCTGACCCCGCTGGCGCATGTGGAGGCGGTGGACTTTGCGGGCGTTACCGTGCGCAAGGCTACGCTGAACAATTACGGCGATATCCAGCGCAAGCGCCTGCTGCTGGGCTGCACGGTGTGGATTCGCCGGTCAAACGATGTAATCCCCGAAATCACCGGCCGCGTGGAGGATGGCTCGACGGGCAGCGAAATTGCAAAGCCCACCGTTTGCCCTGCCTGCGGCGAGCCGCTGGTGGAGCGCGGGGCCAATCTGTACTGCGTCAATCGCCAGACCTGCCGCCCGCAGGCTGTGGCGCGGCTGGCGCATTTTGCCGGGCGCGACGCGATGGATATCACCTCCCTGTCCGAAAAGACGGCGGGGCAATTGTACGATCTGTGCGGCGTGCGCGATCCGGCCGATCTGTATCACTTGACCCGCGAGCAGCTTTTGTCGCTGGAGGGCTTTCAGGACAAGCGCGCGGATAACCTGCTGGCCGCCTTGCAAAAGAGCCGCGACTGCGCGCTGGACGCATTCCTGTTCGCCATCGGCATTCCCAATATCGGCCGGGGCACGGCGCGCGATGTAGCCGGGCATTTTGGCGCGCTGGCTGGCGTGATGAACGCCACCCAGGAAGAATTGCTGGAAATTCCGGATGTGGGCGACATCGTGGCGCAGAGCGTGGTGGAGTTTTTCTCCTTCCCCGAGGATCGCACGATGGTGGAACGCCTGCTTGCGGCGGGCGTGACTCCGCGCGAAATCGCAAAGCCCAGCGCCGATACGCCCCAGCCGTTGGCAGGCATGACCATCGTGGTCACGGGTACCCTGCCCTCGCTGTCCCGCAATGAGGCGGAGGATATGATCCGCGCGCACGGCGGCACGGCGGCGGGCTCGGTGAGCAAAAAAACCAGCTATGTGCTGGCCGGCGAAAAGGCCGGCAGCAAGCTGACCAAGGCCGAACAGCTGGGAATTCCTGTGCTGGATGAGCAGGCGTTTTTCCATCTGATTGGAAAGGAATAACCCATGAATATTGAACAACTGCTGGACGTGCTGCGCAGGGATGACGCCTTTATGCAGTGCGTAACGCATTGGCATGTCGATCCTGCCCGTCCTGCGCGCTATGCGCCCTGGCCGGACTGCGTGGATCCTGCGCTGCCGCCTACGCTGCAAAAGCGCGGAGTGGAACGGCTGTATACCCATCAGGCGCAGGCGATTGAGGCTGCCGCGCGCGGCGAGGATATTGTGGTGGTTACGCCCACGGCCTCGGGCAAAACCATGTGCTATAACCTGCCCGTGCTGTCCGCCATCCTCAAGGATCCAAACGCCCGGGCGCTGTATCTGTTTCCTACCAAGGCGCTGTCGGCTGATCAGGTGAGCGAACTGTACGAGCTGATCCAACTGCTGGGCGCGGATATCAAAACCTATACCTATGATGGCGATACCCCCGGCGCGGCGCGCCGCGCCATTCGCCAGGCCGGGCATGTGGTGGTAAGCAACCCCGATATGCTGCACTCGGGCATCCTGCCCCACCATACCAAGTGGGTCAAGCTGTTTGAAAACCTGCGGTATATCGTCATCGATGAAATCCATGCCTATCGCGGGGTGTTCGGCTCCAATCTGGCCAACGTCCTGCGCCGCCTGATGCGCCTGTGCGAGTTTTACGGCAGCCATCCGCAGTTCATCCTGTGCTCGGCCACCATTGCCAATCCCAAGGAGCTGGCCGAGACGCTGATTGGCCGGCCCGTGACGGTGATTGACGATAACGGCGCGCCGCTGGGTGAGCGGCATGTGATCTTCTACAACCCGCCGGTGGTCAACGAGCAGCTGGGCATCCGCCGCAGCGTGCTCAACGAAACCTGCCGCGTGGCGCAGACGCTGCTGCTCAATCATATTTCCACCATTGTGTTTGCAAAAAGCCGCGTGCAGGTGGAGGTGCTGACCAAGCGTCTCAAGGATCAGGCGCGCGACCCTGTGGGCAACGCCGGGCGCGTGCGCGGTTATCGTGGCGGCTATTTGCCTACCCAGCGCCGCGAGATTGAACAGGGGCTGCGCGCGGGCAGCATCGATACGGTCATTTCCACCAATGCGCTGGAGCTGGGCGTGGATATTGGCTCGCTGACCGCCTGCGTGCTGTGCGGATATCCGGGCACCATCGCCAGCACCTGGCAGCAGGCCGGGCGCGCGGGGCGCAGGAAGGGCACGTCGCTGACGGTAATGGTGGCTTCCAGCGCGGCGATCGATCAGTTTATCGTCACGCATCCGGCGTATTTCTTTGGGCAGTCGCCTGAAAACGCACTGCTTAACCCGGATAACCTGTATGTATTGCTCAATCATTTCAAGTGCGCAGCCTATGAGCTGCCCTTCCGGGATGGCGAAACGCTGGGCGGCGCGCCGGGCGCGGAGGAGATGCGCGAATACCTGGCCGAGGCGGGCATCATCCGCCATGTGGGGGATACCTGGCACTGGCAGGCGGAGGACTTCCCGGCCAGCGAAATCAGCTTGCGCACGGCCATGACTGAGAACTTCCTGATCAACGATATCACCGATCCTGCCCGCGTGCGCGTCATCGGC
>ERZ809074.628-NODE-628-length-54034-cov-10.892032_pt1 | contig 54034 bp, 41 predicted proteins | sample MGYA00520795_ERZ809074 | MGnify/ENA primary metagenome ERZ809074 (study PRJEB31570, sample SAMEA3212989) | Homo sapiens | biome: human-gut; feature: human gut; material: fecal | place: Sweden | collected 2011 ...
TTTGCACTTCTTGCCTTCGGTCAGCCCCGGTTCGGTGCAGGTTGCATCCTTGCCGGCAATGACTTCTTCGTCGTGTCCTTTGGCAGCAATCACAAGCGCTTCTTCGGTGGTTTCCGTCTTGTTCTCATCAAACAGCTTTCCGCAATCCGCGCACTTGTAATAAGCGTTCTTGCCCGCGCCTTCGCAGGTTGCGTCAACCTTGGCAATCAGGTCGCCGTAGTTGTGTCCCTTTGCGGCAATGGCAAGTGCTTCTTCGGTGGTTTCTTCCTTGCTCTCATTGAACAGTTTGCCGCAATCTGCACACTTATAGTAAGCATTCTTACCGGGTTTCTCACAGGTAGGTTCAACCTTAGCGATCAGCTCACCGTAGTTATGTCCACCGGAAATTGCTTCCGTGGCAGTCTGCGTTTCGAAAATTTCATTTTCAAAAGTGGCGGTGAAAGTCTTTACCCCGTCGCTTTCGCAGGTAGGAGCTGCCGTAATCTCGCTGACAACGGTTGCCGCTTCTGTTTCGACATGAGAAGCATCATTCTTGCAGACGCGCGTAGCCGTGCATGCAGTGTGATCATCTGCCCACACATAGGACGGAGCGTCCCAATCATGACCGGTCGCGGAGACTGTATCAGTTACCAGCTCATATCCGCAAGTGGTGCAGGTATACGAAGTACCACCGTCTGCAAGACAGGTCGCATCCTTCCTGACACCCTCACCGAAATTGTGGACGGAAACCGCGTGGCTGCCTGTTACAATGGTGAAACTGGTATTCAGTCTGCCGGCATCCGTCAATCTGACAGAATCACCGACATTCTCATGCACCAGCGTAAATGCGCCATCCGCATCGGCAGTGTTCTTGGCACGGAAAGAAACCGTCATCAGAACTCCGGTCTTGCCGGAATTCTTGGTTGTCCCGTAAACAAAGTTACTCGCGTACACAATCTTGCCGTCCAAAGCCTTTACGGTCTGCTTCTCATCAAAGACTTCGCCAACCGTGTAATCAAGTTCGCCGTCTTTGTTCAAGACAGGCTCAAACAGTTGTGTATCATACTTCAGTGCAACTCTTGTAGCTGCTACTCCAGGCGTTTCCTCAACTTTGACACTGACCGTCACGACATCTCCGGGGCGAACGGCAAGAGGCTCCTTTGCAAGAGCAGTGGAGGCCGAGACCTCCACTGCCAAGCTAAAGGGAGCGTCTTCCGCGGCAACAACAAAATTTACCGTGAATACGGTCAGAATCGCAGATAAAAGAATCATCCAAATCAATGAACGTTTAATCCGCATCTTCTTACCTCATTACGCTTCTATTGAGTTTTACTTGGATACTACTTCGTCGTAGGTGGAATCCTGGAAGATTGCACTTTCAAGCAACTCAAGGTCAAGGTAGTTGATAACACCGTCTTTGTTGATATCAGCTTCCGCGACATACTTGGGTTCCTCAGCGCCGGAATTTGCGTTGATGATGTCATTAATCAGACGAATATCGGAAATATTGAGCTTGCCGTCACCGGTCATATCGCCCAATTTCACAATATTGAATGTCTGTGCATTACCGTTTACAGCGGTGACTGCCTCACCGTCAACCGTCTCACAGATCAGGTCAGTGGGCTGGATGGTGGTGGAAAGTCTGTCACCGTTGACATATGCGGTGGGAAGTACGCGGAAGTGAATCACGGCGTAAACAATTCCCTCACCGTCAATGGTTGCAGAACCCTTGCTCATGTAAGAACCGATCTTGCAGACTCCGTCCTTAGCGTCAACGCTGGTCACTCTCGTGTGATCAAATGCATTTGCACCTTCACCTGCGGTGAACGCAACGTCGTTGCCGTCGGGATCAACAAGTTCAAGAACATTGGTATCGTAAGCGAAATCAAGCTGGAGAACAGCAACCTGGAGATTGGAAGCATCAAACTTGATTTCCAAATCCACATAGCCACTGTTGACAAATGCGCCACCCTTGGGATTGGTCACATTGTAGGAGACCTTGAGACCAGTCAGCATCGGAACGGTTTCTTTTCTCAGAACCTTCTCGCAGAGCTTGCAGATGTAAACATTCTCGCCATCCTTGGTGTAGGTAGCCGGAGTGCTCAACTGAGGTGCAAAGATCTCTTCATGCTCAAGCTTCGTGTCTGCAACAGTCTCATCCTTCGTGTGTGTTTCGTCATATTCGCAAACGAAATGACGGATCTTATCGCTTTCGCAGGTAGCAGCGGTCGGATCGATTTCCTTCCATGCGTGTGCATTCTCATCGATTGCGAGCTCTGTTTCATCAATCACATCGCCGCAAACCTTGGTTTCGGTCTCGCTGATATGAATAACGGTATCGCATTCCTTCCAGGACTTGCCTGCTTCCTTACAGGTCGGAGCATTGGTTTTCTCAACATAGTGATGAACATTTCTGCCGAGAACCTTTGCAGAGTTCTTGTTACAACCGGAGCAACGCTCAATGACATAGTCATAACCGGAGTTCGGGTCGGCCTCGTCAGCGCACTTGCCGGCGTAAACAGTTTCGTTGGTCAGGTCAACATGCGTAAAGGTAATCTCCTCGCCGCAGTTCGCACACTTGTTGTCGAAATTGTCAATGTTGTCAACAGTCATGACAGCTGCAACATCCTTGCAGGTCCAACCGTCGACCAACACAATGCCGTCGGCATTCTTGTGACCAATCTTCGGGAGAACAGTCGCGTCAACAAGTTCGCCGTTCTCATCCCGCTTCAGCTCGCCGCAACGGCTGCAAGCCTTGCCGCTGACACCATCTGTGGTGCAGGTAGCTTCTTCCACCACCTTATTCTCAGTGAAATCGTGTCCCAGTGCAGCAATAAAGTGATCAATGGAGATGCCGTATTTGCCATTGCAATCCAAATCCCAAATATTGATTTCGGAAGGATCTTCCGCAAACTTGAGCACTTCTGCGCAAACCGTGCAGTAGTGATACTCAAAGCCGTAATTGACGCAGTCTGCCTCAACGATAACGGTTTCGATGGTGTGTCCGGTAGCCGGAATTTTCAGATCCTCAAGCGTGGTGGCATTTTTCAGTTCATCAAAGATCGCATCGCATCTGCTGCAGGTGTAGTGAGCCTTCAGACCGGTGCCTACGCAGGTAGGATCCGTAACGTCGTGCTCAACATAATCATGGCCCAGCGCCTCGCCGTCTTCGTATCCGCACTTCTCGCAGGTTGCGGGCTCCGTGCAGGTAGCCGGCTTAAAGGTATGCTCTACCTTAGCAAGAACAGTGTCTGCCTCTTCGATTTCTTCGGTTGCTTTTTCATCCTTGAAGAACTTGCCGCAGTCTGCGCAAGTCCAGTAAGCAATGTTGCCCTCTGCCGTGCAGGTAGCATCATTTGCATCAACCTTTGTCAGATTGTGCGCCTTCTTTGCAACCTTGATGTCTTCGATCTCTTTTTTGTCTGCGTCAAAGAATTTGTCTTTGCAGCAGTCGTTGGAACAGGTCCAGTACTCGACATTGCCTTCTTCGGTGCATGTTGCATCCATTGCATCAAAGTGCGTCAGATTATGACCGGTTGCAGGAATGTCTTCCTCTCCTACATATCCGCAGATCTCGCATTCATGCGTTCTGAGACCGGCTTCTGTGCAGGTTGCGCCCTTCACAATCGTCCACTCGCCAAAGGTGTGGGGAAGCTTTTCGTTCTCATCACCGATGAGCGCGAACAATTCTCCGCAATCTGCGCAAACGCAACTGTATGCAGGCGCTTCGGCGCAGGTTGCCTCTCTGAGGACATTCTTAATGATAATCTTGCCTTCCGCATCCCTTTCAGGGGTATGATTACGGGGATCTTTTGCAGTCACGCGGTATGCCTGGTCACCATCACTGGCAGTGCCGTCGGCTTCGCATCTTGCACACTTACGATATTCGGAGCCTTCCGCAGCGCAGGTTGCCTTCACGCCGGTCAGCCACTCACCCGCCCAATCATGGCCGAGCGCAGCGATCTCCTCGTTCTTTGTTCCGTTGCAACCTTCCACTGTGCACTTAAAGACTTTCGTGCCGACAGTGGTGCAGGTCGGTTCAACAGTCACTTCACCGTCATCCCACTTGTGTCCGGTTGCAGGAATTGCATTGGTCTGCTCAAGTTCGCATCTTGTGCAGATCTGTTCTGCTTCGCCTTCTTCGGTGCAGGTCGGTGCTTTAATCTCTTTGACGGTCTTCCAGTCGTGACCAAGTGCCGGAACAATCACTGCAGAGCACACGGTGCAGATCTGAGCGTCGGTGCAGGTTGCCTCAGCGCCCGCCGTATGACCGGAAGCAGCAATCTCTTCCTTCTTGTGGCATCTGGTGCACTCCCGCTCACCCTTGGTAATGCAGGTAGGCTCCGTGGTGACGTTCCACTCGTGGTTGTCATTCTTCGGCGGATATGTACGAATATCCTTCTTATCGCAGAGTTTGCAGTAAGAAAGGTTTTCGCCTTCCGTTGTACAGGTAGCTTCACGGATGACGACCTCAGTCACCAAAACGTGAGCATCAGGATTAACCGGCGTAACGTCATAGCGATCGCCCTTATCGTAATCGCAGCGGGTGCATCCGGTATAGGTGTAACCTTCGGATTTACAGGTAGCGGGAACAACAACCGCAATCTCCTCATGACCCAGCGCCTTGACAGTCTCGGTCTTGGTTGCAACAGCTGCGACTGCGGCATTACAGGTCGTACAGGTGTACAGAACCGTGCCGTCCTCCGTGCAGGTTGCTTCCCTTGTCACAACACCCTCGTCCCACTTGTGCTCAAGCTTCGGTTCCGCAATCTCTTCCTTATAGTCGCAACGATCGCAGTGCCAGCTTCCTTCTTTGATACCGGCATACTGGCAGGTGGCGGGAACAGCAGGATCAAACACCTTCTTGTGTCCGAGAGGTTCTCTCATTTCCGATTTTTCCTCATAGCCGCAGGTACGGCAGAACTTCAACGTGTAACCATACTGCGTGCAGGTCGGTTCATAAACGGTTTCAGCAAAATCATGTCCGTCAATTTCCGGGATAATTTCTTCCTTGGTTGCATCGCATCCATCGGCAGTGCACTTGAATACCTTCTTACCCGGTGTGGTGCAGGTAGCCGGCACAGTCACCGTGCCTTCATCCCAGGTGTGGGGAATCATCTCCACTTCTTCCTGCTCAACCAAAATCGTTTCGCAGACAGAGCACTTTTCGCCGGCGGTCAGACCGGTGCTGTGGCAGGTCGGCGCAACCGCAGGAATTTCCACGGGGGTGTGCTCCAGCACGGGAATTTCTTCCGGCTTAACAGTGTATTCACCGCAAACCTTGCACTTCTTGCCTGCCGTCCAACCAACGGAGGTGCAGGTCGGTGCAATTGCGGGAACATCTTCCTCTTCGCCGTGTTCTGCTTCCGGCTCAATGACTACGTCATAAGAAGCGTCGCAGTTCTTGCACTTATACGGCATCTTGCCCGGTTTGCAGTTTGTAGGGAGAACCGCGTTGGCTCTGTCCGCTTCAAACTCATGTCCTGTGGCAAGAATCACTTCTGTGTAACCGCACTTCTCGCAGACCTTGGATCCGTCGGTTGTGCAGGTTGCATCCGTAATCACAAAGCTGTGTCCGTCGCCCGCAGGGATTTCCTCAACCTTTTCGCAAACGGTGCATTTTCTCTCACCGGCAGTTGTGCAGGTCGCAGGGGTAATGATCTCCCAAACGTGATCGCCGTTTTCGCCTTCTTTCCGCGAGTCCGGCTTCACCGCGCCGCAGTTTTTGCACTGCTCTTCGGTGATCTGCTTCTGCTGGCAGTTTGCCGCTTCGACAACCACAACCTCATACTCATGTTCCTTCAAGGGCTTGAAGTCGCTCAGGTAATACTCGCCGCAATCCAGGCAGTGGTAGCGGGTATAACCAAACGCAGTACAGGTCGACTCGACAGCTTCTCCATCCTGCTCGTGGTGCTCGTGTGCACACGCAGTCTGTTCATGATCGTGTCCGTCATCAACTTCTGCTGTTTCGGCGAATGCCGGCACAAAAGTTGCTGCAACCATGATCACAGCCATGAGCAGGGTAAGAATTCTTCTCGAAATCTTTTTCATGATTTTCTGATTCCTCCTCATTTCGTTTTGCCTGCAAAACGCAGGCGCTTTGGTTTGAAATTTCTACTCATGAAGATTATACATCCCTTTCTTTTTTTTGTCAAGGTGGTTTCTTGATTTTTGGTTCAGTTTCTACGATTCTATAAATTAAGACAATTGACGTTCTGATTTTTTGTATATTTTGCACATTCCTGAATTTGGAATCTCAACCTTGACAGAGAGAGGAAACCTTTCAGCCCGGCGCAAAATCGACAGAAAAATTAATTTCCTTCATTTTTATATGGTGCTTCTGTAACTTCATTATTCGATTGCTTTTCCACCATTGGTTTCGAAAGAAGATATTTCCCTTCCAATTCTTCGTATCATTGCAAACGGATAATTAAATATGCAATTATACGTTTCGCAGAAGAAATTTGCAGATTTTTCGGCAGCTGTTCTTTGCCTGACAGTACAATCTCCGAGCAATCCCTAACAAAATCACCTAATGATACGAACGATAAGGTTTTCTTTGTTTCCTTATCTGCCGTTTTTTCGACTGTCGTTCTATCTTGTTCTCTCATCCGTACCCGAGAAATGCACTTTACCCCTACAGATCTACTTAGATCCAACCGGTTACAGTTCATCAGTCTATTTCACAAAAAAGCTTGACATTCCGGCGGTACAATGCTATAATAATGCCGATTTGACAAAGGGAGTTGAAAGCGAAACCATGAAAAAAATAGAACAGTCTTTACACATTCATTTTGCGTTTGCGTTGGCGTGGTCCATTCTGATGGTTCTGGGCATTCCCATGATCATATGCGGCGCGGCAAAGCCTGCGTGGCTGCCGCTTCCCACACTGTTTTTTGTGCTCGGGATCGCCTTTTCGGGCGGCGGATTTTACGGCGTCCCGATTCTGTGGGTCACATACGGTGCAAAACGGGAGCTCCATGCTTTGGTTTACGCGGTCGAAGTTTTGGGCCTGCGGGATGTCGCGGCACTTTCTTCCCATCTGCGCAAGCCCGCGGAAGAGGTGCGCACCAAACTGGACACCTGTCTTTCCAAAGGATACTTCCCCTGCCTTTACCGCGACGGCGACCGGTTGGTCGAGCCGGCGCAAAAACAGAACCCCGCAGATGAAATCCACGATGTCGTCTGTCCCTGCTGCAGCGCGCGCTTTACCTACCGCGGCACGCGGGGCGTTTGCCCCTATTGCGGCGTCCCATACAACGCAGAACAAAAATAACCATCAAGACGCCATGTCGCCTGTGACCGGTCGTTCTTCTGTCGCAGTCAAAGTTTTTCCGAAAAGGAGTTTACAGCCATGTCCGATCCGAAAAAATACCGCATTCCGGTGATTCTCCCGGAAAATCCCGTCACCGTCCTCACCGAATCAGCTGCACTTCTGTCCGCCAAGCTGGCGCTGGCAGAAAAGATCAATCTCCCCTCCGTCACGCTCGGCAAAACCGACGGCGAGCCGCAGGAAGTCACATCCATGCGTGCAACCCTTACCAATGACGGCTATCTGCTGTACCGCGACAAAAAAAGCCTGTACATCTCCGGCAAGACCGACCGCGGGACGCGGCAGGGCGTGATCTGTTTTCTGACGGATTATCTCGGCTGTCGCTTTTTTGCCAAGGACTGCGAGGTTATGCTGCCCGATGCCGCCCGGGAAATTCCGGAATTCCTCCGTTTTACTTATAACCCGACCTTTGATTTCCGCTGTTCCTTCTACAAACTCGCGCTGGCAGATCCGGAATATGACAAGCTTCACAAACTCAATCCCATCCGGTACGCGCGCGGCATGCGGGTACATACGTTCTACGATCTCGCCGAAATGCCCGGCACACGGGAGGAAAACATCGGCGTACAGCCCTGCCTGTGTGACGAAAATGTCTATCGGACGGTTCTCGGCAATGTGCGCAAATGGCTGCTGGAAGAACCGGACGCAACCGTCATCTCGGTTTCGCAGAACGACTCCTACGAGCATCAGTTGGGTTGCCACTGCGAGAAGTGCGCGGCGCTGAACGCCAGGTACGGCACGGAGGGCGGCGCGCTGTTCGCCTTTGTCAACCGGATTGCCCGCGAGATCAAGCCGGAATTCCCCAATGTTCTGATCGAAACGCTGGCTTACCGCTACTCGGTCACGCCCCCGCAGGGAATGACATTTGAAGATAACGTATTGGTACAGCTCTGCGTCATGGATGCCTGCTACAATCATCGGATCGACGATCAGACCTGTCCGCAGAACTATCGCTTTGCCGAATTCTTTGAGAACTGGGCAAAGGTTTGCAGTCACCTCTCCGTTTGGGACTACCATGTGGATTTTGCCTTCTACCAGACCATTTTTCCCAATTACTCCATTCTTTACGACCATATCACCTATTACGCCGCGCACAACGTGGTCAGCGTCTTCAACGAGGGGAATTTCAACTCCTTCTGCGGACAGTTTGAGGAGTTGCGCTCCTATATCTGCTCCGAGCTGATGTGGAATCCGCACATGAACCGGGAGGCGTACACGGCAATGATCGATGAATTCTGCCGCTGTTTCTACGGAGACGGATGGGCGTACATACGCACCTTTATGGAGCAGACGGAATCGATTGCCAAAGGGGACGGCAAACGGCACTTCAGCCTTTACGCAAGCCCGGACAGCATTCTTCCCTACGATGCGGAACAATGCGACGATCTGCTTGCGCTCTTTGAAAAGGCGCTTGCCGCCGCGCAGACACCGGCGCAAAAAAAGCATGTCCGCAAGGCAAGCATCCAGGCGCTTTATTACCGACAATACTGCACGAACAGCCACGACTCCGCCCCAAACGAGCGGCTGTACCGGCTGATGAAAGAGGCGGACATCGAGCGCATTACGGAAGGCGCGCCGCTTCGTGAAATCACCGACTTCGCCGCGTCGGTCAGAAGCTGGTAATCAAAAGCCGATAAAGCGAAAAAACGTTCCGCATACCGTTCGGGTACAGCGGGACGTTTTTCTTTTGTCCGGGCGCAGATTCCCGTGGATGTGCGACACGTGACCCGGATGAACGGCAAAAAAGAGCACATACTATCAAGGAAAAATGCAATACGGGACTTTACAGGCGTGTCGGATTGTGGTATAATAGAAGGAAAGGACGGTGAGGAAATGGAAAAACTGTATGCATCTGCAGAACGCACGGTTGCTCTGCTACGGGAGCGGAAGCTGACCCTTTCCACCGCGGAATCCTGCACGGGCGGGCTGATCGGTAAAACACTGACCGATGTCCCCGGCGCCTCGGAGGTATTCTTCGGCGGTTGCATTACCTACACCAACGAAATCAAGCAGAAACTGCTCGGCGTCCTGCCGCAGACCCTGGAAGAACATACCGCAGTCAGCCGCGAGGTTGCCGCACAGATGTGCGCCGGCGCAAAACGCGCGCTCGGCACCGATATCGGTGTCTCCGCAACCGGCTATGCAGGTCCCGGCGGAGGGACGGACAAGCACCCCGTCGGCACGGTCTTTGTGGGGATTGCTCTGCCCGACCGTACAGAGGTGCGTGAACTCCACTTCCCTGACTGTACGCGCGCGCAGGTCCGCACGGAAACCGTGTACACACTGCTGACGTGGCTGTGCAGTCTGCTGACGGAACAAGCAAATTAAGCCCCTAAGATTGCACCATCGGAATGGTGCGGAAAAACCTTAAATCCATTGAAAGGATTCATCATTATGTCATCAAAATTCAGAAAAATCGGTATACTCTCCTCCGGCGGTGATGCGCCGGGTATGAATGCGGCGATCCGCGCCGTAACAAGACGTGCACTGGAAGAAGGCATTGAGGTCGTCGGCATCCTGGAAGGCTACACCGGATTGATTGAAGACAAAACCGTTGCGCTGACCACCGAAAGCGTTTCCAATATCGTCACGCACGGCGGCACCATTCTGTACTCCTCCCGCTGCCCCGAGTTCAAGACCGAAGAGGGTATGGCAAAAGCCATCAAAACCTGCGAAAAACATCAGATCGACGCCATTATCGCCATCGGCGGTGACGGTACCTTCCGTGGTGCAACCGATCTGACCAACCACGGCATTCCTTCCATCGGATTGCCCGGTACCATCGACAACGATATTACCGCAACAGAACTCACCATCGGCTATGATACGGCAGTCAACACCCTACTGGAGATGATCGACTATCTGCGCGACACCTGTGAATCCCATGCACGCTGCAATGTGGTCGAGGTCATGGGCAACGGTTGCGGCATGATCGCCCTGTACGCCGGTATCGCAACCGGAGCCGTTACCATCGCAATTCCGGAAATCAAGTTCGATGAGGACGTAGCTATTGCCAAAATCGAGGCGACCAGAGCAGCAGGCAAACGAGGTATTATCGCGGTCTTCAGCGAAGGACTTCCCTCCCCCAACGAACAGAAGTACAGCGAGTATTTCGCGGACCGCGTTGCCAAAGAGACCGGGATCGATACGCGCTTTGCCCGTTGCGGGCATATCATCCGCGGCGGTTCCCCCACTCTGCGTGACCGTATGACCGCAACCCAAATGGGCGTGGAAGCCGTGGAGCTCCTCCTCGCCGGCAAGAGCAATCTGGTCGTTTGCATCAACGAAAACCGGATCAACTCCTGCGATATCCACTTCGCCCTCATCCTTGACCGGATGTATAAAAACAAACTCAAGCCCGGTGACCTGGACGCCTTCACAACCTATCAGGTCGCCGAAATGAAAGCCCGTTGCGAATACCGCCACAAAAAAATCGAACGCCTCTATCAAATGGCTCACGAGGTCTGCCACTGATCCCGCTTCGTACTTACTACGGGAAAGGCGCGATTTCCGGGGCTTTCTTGAAAGAAAGCCTCGACAAAGAACTTCAAACAGGGTGGGCAGCATGCCTTATGCGTACTGTGCGAATTGTTTCGCAGTACACGGCATGCTGCCCACCCTGTTTGAAAGCTTTTTGCGGAGCTTTTTCTCGAAAAAGCGACAATCCGCGTCCCCTCCCGTGGCAAGCACCAAACATGGCGTCAGCGGTCTTCGCGGAAATAGGATTGGCCAAGGCTGGCGGGGGGTTGATTTTCTTTTTTATTTCTGATACTGGTAATGATGAGGACAACGATGGTCACGATATAGGGGAGCATTTTCAGAAGGGGTTTGGACGACATGGAAAGGTTGATCCACTCAATATTGGCAACATAGGAGCTACAATTGAAGAGTGCGCCGAAGATGACGGAGCCAACGATGGTCATATACGGCTTCCAAAGGGCGAAAATGACCAACGCGATTGCGAGCCAACCGAATGCTTCAATGCTTTTGTATGCTTCATTGGAGCCCATATAGTCCATAATGTAGTAAAGGCCGCCCAAACCGGCAATACCGGAACCAATGCAGGTTGCAAGGTACTTGTAGAGCGAAACATTGATGCCCGCCGCATCCGCAGTAGCCGGATTTTCGCCGACTGCACGCAGATTCAGTCCCGACTTGGTTTTGAACAGGTAGATCGAAGCCAAAACGGCAATGACGATGGCAAGGAAGAACATCACGCCGACCTTGTTGAGCGCATCGGTCCTGCCACCGAACGGAAAACGGAAATACTTGAGAGGCGTGTTCAGATAGACCACAGGGTCCAGATTGAACATCAGGTACTTGGAAAGGCCACTGCCAAGTGTAGTCAGCGCAAGACCCGTAACGTTCTGATTGGCATGGAGCGTAACGGTCAAAAAGCAGTAAATTGCCCCCATCAGCGCGGCAGAGAGGAACGAGAAAAGAATTGCCAAAATCACCATCAGTGCCGGCGGCATGGAGCTTTTTCCGACCAGACTGAGGAAAAGGCATCCGCCTGCGCCGCCCATACACATGATTCCGGGGATTCCGAGGTTCAGATGACCGGATTTTTCGGTCAGGATTTCGCCCGTCGAACCAAAGATGAAGATCGCGCCAAAGGCGAGCGAGTCAACCAGAAAATTCAAAAACGTCGGCATTATTTACCCTCCTTCTTTTCCGTGCGGACAATACGGTAATTGATGAAGAATTCAGACCCGATAATGAAAAGCAGGATGACGCCCACCACCACGTTGGGGAAGTCGCCGCTGATGTCAAACACCTGGGAAATCTGACTTGCGCCTTGTTGCAAAAAGATCACAAGCGCCGCCGTAATGACCATAAACAGAGGATTGAAGTGGGCAAGCCATGAAACGATGATCGCGGTAAAGCCCTGCCCGCCAACCGAATCGGGCGTAACCGTCTGGTCAAGCCCCGCAGCGATCATATAGCCTGCAAGCCCGCAAAGGGCGCCGGAAATGATCATGGTGCGGATCACGACCTTTTTCACATTGATGCCGACATATCTTGCCGTGTTCTCACTGCCGCCCACGACGGAGATCTCGTAGCCGTGCTTGCCGTTGTAAAGATAGACATACAGCGCCGCGGTCATGACCACCGCAATGATCAGAATCGGCAGATAGGTGTTGCCGATCTTGGGGGCAGTCACCATCGGAAGGGCACCATACTTGAGTTTACCGAGCGAACTGGAGCCGCTCGGAACCCATTTGAGCAGGCAATACGATACAAGAAATGTCGCCACATAGTTCATCATCAGCGTAAAAAGCGTTTCATTGGTGTTCCACTTTGCCTTAAACAGTGCGGGAATAAACGCCCACACGGCACCTGCAAGCAATGCGGCAAGGAACATCAGAATCAAAAGCTGCCACTCCGGGATCTTCCCGCCCAGATAGAAGGCAACGGCGATGGAAGCCAGCACGCCGACCAGCGTCTGCCCCTCTGCACCGATGTTCCAGAACTTCATCCGGAACGCAGGCGTAACGGCAAGAGCAATGCAAAGCAGAACCGAAGTGTCCTTCAGAAACTTGAAAATTTTACGCGGGGTCGAAAACGAACCCTTGATAAAGCTCCAATAGAAATCCTTCATAGATGCGGGATTCTCTCTGACCGATTTGATCAGCAAAAAGGCAAGCAACCCGCAGAAAATCATTGCCGCGGCAAAAGCCGCAACGCGGATCAGCCACGCCTGCCAGACGGGCATCGAGGCACGCCGTGCAACATGGAACAGCGGCTCTTTGGCTTTGGCCTTTTTCTTATTCTCCGCTCCGTTCGTCATTTTGCGTCACTCCCCTTCCCATTTTCGGTCTTTGTCATCAGCAGTCCGATCTCCTCTTTGTTTGCGGTTCTGCCGTCAACCACGCCGGTAATTCTGCCCGAGTTGACCACAACGATCCGGTCGCAAAGTGCCATCAGAACATCCAGATCCTCTCCCACAAAAATCACCGCGGTGCCGTTTTCCTTCTGCTTGTTCAGCAGGTTGTAAATCAGGTAGGAAGAATTGATGTCAAGTCCTCTGACCGGATACGCCGCCATCAGCACCTTGGGCGCCGCCGCAATCTCACGGCCGACGAGCACCTTCTGAACGTTACCGCCGGACAACCGACGCACGGGCGTATGCACGTTGGGCGTGACCACCTCAAGCTCCTTGACAATGCGATCGGCAAGATCCTCCGGCTTTTTGCGGTTGACCAGCGGTGAATGCCCCTTTCTGTAGCTGCGGAGCATCATATTGTCAACCAAATCCATGTTGCCGACCAGGCCCATGCCGAGTCGGTCCTCCGGCACAAAGGAAAGGCGCACGCCCAGCTCCCGGATCTGGAGCGGCGTTTTGTCGCGCAGGTTCATGATCTCATCCTCATTGAAAAGAACCCTGCCTTCGTTGACCTCGTGCCGGATCTGCCCTGCGCTCATGCCTGAGAAATCCACCGGCTTGCCTTCAGGCGTATGGAATTTCCCTTCCTTTGCCATTGCCACCACCTCGCGGTAGGTTTTGTGGTAAAAGGTCACGGGAAGATTTTTCTTGGGTCTGTGGAAGATCACCTCACCGGTGCTCTTGGGCAAAAGCCCCGCGATTGCCTCAAGGATCTCCTTCTGTCCGCTTCCGGCAATTCCAGCAATCCCTAAGATTTCTCCCGACCGGGCAGTGAAGGAAACGTGATCCACGACATGAACGTGATCGGCACTCCAGATGTCAAGGTCCTTGATCACAAGCCTGTCCGCGGGATTCACGACATCCCCGCGGTCGATATTGAGCTCAACACGCGCGCCGACCATCATCTCGGTCAACTGGGACTCGCTGGTGTTGGCAGTCTCAACGGTTGCAACACATTCTCCCTTGCGCAGAATGGTAACACGATCCGAAATTTCAAGCACCTCGTTGAGCTTGTGCGTAATAATCAGGATGCTCTTTCCGTCCTCCCGCATTTTCCGGATGACGGTGAACAGCTTGCGGATTTCCTGCGGCGTCAGAACGGCAGTCGGCTCGTCCAAGATCAGAATATCCGCCCCTCTGTAAAGCACCTTCAGGATTTCGACCGTCTGCTTTTCGGAGACGGACATGTTGTATATCTTTTTTTCAGGGTCTATATGGAATCCGTATTTTTCGGCAATTGCCCGAACACGGTTGTTTACATCTTTAATATTGTATTTCTGCCCGTCTTTATAACCGAGAATGATATTCTCGGCGGCGGTAAATATATCTACCAGCTTGAAGTGCTGGTGAACCATTCCGATTTTGTAATTGTACGCGTCCTGGGGGGATCTGATTACGATCTCTTCACCGTTCGCGTAAATCTTGCCCGCGTCGGGAAAATAAATTCCAGCAAGCATATTCATCAGCGTCGTCTTTCCGCAGCCGTTCTCACCGAGCACGGAAAGGATTTCGCCCTTGTAAACTGTCAAATCAATGTTTTTGTTTGCCGCTATTGAACCGAAGGTTTTGGAAATGCCTCTCATTTCCACCGCAATCTGTTTTCCCATGGGTGTTCCTCCGTTATTTTAATAAAAGCGGATTGGACGGGGTAAAAAACTGCCCCGCCCATCCGAATTAGAGGTCAAATAATATCAGTATTTTGCGTTAAGCAATGTAATGCCGTCGATCTGCACATCAAAGTACGGTGCGCTTCTCTTTTCGGACTCATGGAAATAACCGTTCTCAACCACTTCGGTGTCGCCCTTGAATTCCGCATCGGTATCAACATCAGCCATATAGGAAGTCAGGTGACCGTCGGCATCGACCTTTGCGTTGCCGTTCTTTCCGTCGCCAACCGTTACGGTGAACTTGGTAACATCGAACACATGGAGCTTGTTCTCGGTTGCGCAGAGCTGCGCCTTCACCTCGGCAAGCTTTTCAGCAGTGCCTGCGGCAGGAGCGATTCCGCCGATCTCGGTGAGAACCACAGCGTCATCCGCAATGGTGCCTACGAAATCCTTTGCAATGGGCTTTCCGTCCGCAACGGCGTTGCAGATATAACGGAAGTAGGTACCCCAGTTGATTCTGGAGGAAACGATAAAGGTGTTGGGGCAAGCCTTTTCGGTCGAACCGTTGTAGGAAACGTTCGGGATGCCGGCGCTTTCGCAAGCGGCAGGAGCACCCATGGAGTCAGCGTGCTGGGAAATCAGGTCGCAGCCGGCAGCGATGAGTGCCTCTGCGGCATTCTTCTCTTCGGTCTCGTTATACCAGGAGCCGGTGAACATAACCTTCATGACAACGTCCTCGCAGACAGACTTTGCACCGAGGTAGAAGGAGGTATAACCGGAAATTACTTCCGCGTAGGTGTATGCACCGACATAACCCATGGTCGGAACCTCACCCTTGAGCTTGCCTTCTTTTTTGAGCTCGTTGAGCTTCATGCCTGCGGCAACGCCTGCCAGGTATCTGCCCTCATAAATGCTTGCAAAAGCATTGTGGAAGTTGTCCTGGTTCTCTGTGTGAGCGGTCGTACCGGTTGCATGGCAGAACTGAACATCCGGGAATTCTTTTGCAACCGTAAGCAGGAAGGACTCATGTCCGAAGGAGTCTGCGAAAATCACGTTGCAGCCCTCGTCAACCAGGTCACGTGCAGCCTCTGCGCACTTCTCGGATTCGGGAATGTTTCTCTTGAGGATGACCTGATCATCCGTCATGCCAAGTGCCTTTTTTGCTTCCTCAACACCGTTGATGAAGTTCAGGTCGTAGGTGGAGTTTTCGTCGTGCAGAAGGATGACGCCGAGCTTTACCTTAGAAATGTTTGCGGAAACCTCGTCGGCTTTTGTGCCGTTTTCGGTGCCGTTATCTGTGCCGGTTGTTTCGCCATTGCTTGCAGCGGTCGTGTCCTCTTCCTTTCCGTTAGCGCAGGATGCGAAGCTGACGCAAACAGAAAATGCCATCACAATCACAAGTGCAAGGGCAAGTACCTTTTTGAACATGTTAATGTCCTCCAGTTTTTTGTATTTTTACCCGGGATACCCCGTCAGTAACAAATGAAAAAGCAACCCGTGCGACAATACGGATTGCCAAGCGGTCCCGCATTCAAAAAACGAAAAGGGACGAAAAGCAATACCAATAGTCGCACATCCGGCCGTGCGGTAGAGACACCCGAACCATCTGCATCGGGCATATATTGGCTCAATTTCTTATGTATGATCAGGCAGGAATGTGATGCCGTCCTCCGCGCTCATAGACGCGATACGCGCCAGCGATTCCACGCGGATTCCGCGGCTGCGGATCATGTCTCCGCCCTCCTGATACGCCTTCTCGATCACGACACCGCAACCGACCAGCGTTGCGCCCGCGCTCTGCACCAGGCAGGTCAGCGCATTCAGCGCATTTCCCTTTGCCAGAAAATCGTCAATCACCAGCACACGGTCCTCCGGTGAAAGATAGCGCTTGGAAACCAGCACATCATAGGTTCTCCCGTGCGTGTAGGAATCCACCGTGGTGGCGTAAACGTCATTGCCGAGGTTGGAGGTAGTCGATTTCTTTGCGAACACAACCGGCACACCGAAGTACTGTGCGGTCAGGCAGGCAATGCCGATGCCGGATGCTTCAATGGTCAGAATCTTGGTGACCCCGCATCCTTCAAACCGCCGGAAAAATTCCTTTCCCAGCTGACAGACAAACTGCACGTCAATCTGGTGATTGATAAAGCTGTCAACCTTGAGCACATCGCCCGGCAGAATTCTGCCATCCGCAACGATACGGTCTTCCAACAGTTTCATAGGGGCAAGCCTCCTCGGTTTTATTTCGTCTGCCACAGGCATCTGACACGAATAGTCTAACACATTTAGGCGGGGATTGCAATAGGCGTTTATCACAAGATATTCAATATCCGCCCGCAACTTTTCAGAAATTATCCATAATCCGACGAAAAACTCCTGCTTTTTAGGTGTTATACACAAAGTAAAAAGGAGATTTTTGTCAGAATCGCACAGTCGACAAGCCTCTCCCTTTTTGCCGTTCACATTCCCGTCACCCAGGGTTTTGCTTCCCGTTTTCTCCAGCGTTTTCCTTTTTCTTGCGGAACACAAACAGCTTACTGAATATATAATTTCCGATCACAACCAGCACTGCGGCAACAAACTTTGCCGCCAGTTCATCCACATTCCACTCTCTGCCCAGCAAAGCAACCGCCGTCAGCGACGGGAACAGCGCCACCATCGCCAGCGTCCCCAGATAAGTCACCAGGTAATCCAATCCGAACGTCAGCACACGTCCGCCCGCAAAGGTACAGAGCTGACGGAACAGCGGCACATTCTTCTCCGCCTCGGTAAAAACCCACGCACGATTGGTGAAAAAAGCGAACAGAACGGCACAAACCCAGGAAATCACCTGCGAAACGGTATAGCCTGCCAGATACATGCCGCTTGTGGTCTGATCCTCCGGCACCGAAAAAGCGGTTTTCCAGAGGCGGAACAGCCCGAAATACACAATCCAACTGACCAACGTCGTCAGCACACCGAAAACAAGGTACATCAAAACCTCCCTGTGCTTCCGGAAAAACGCCTTCATCCTCTCTTTTCCTTCTTTCTCCCGTACTTATCCCGCGGCATTATTTCACAATCTGATAGGTCGTACCTTCCTTGGAATCCACCAGTGTCACGCCCCGGTCGGCAAGGTACTGGCGGATCCGGTCAGCCTCCGCAAAATCCTTCGCCTTCTTGGCGGCGGCGCGGCGGTCGATCAGCTCCAGAATTTCCGCAACAAACGGATCCTTCGCCGCTTCCGCCCGTGCGGCTGCCTCCGCTTCGGCACGCTTTTTCGCCTCCTCGGCAGCACGGCGGTTGCGCTCGTCCGCGGCGGCAAGCAGATTCAGACACAGTACCCGGTCAAAATCCGCAATCGCCGCCCGTTTGGTGGCGTCGTTGGTTCCGGCTTTGAGCACATCGTACACCGCTGTCAGGGCAAGTGCCGTGTTCAGGTCATTGTCCAGCGCCTTGCAAAATCCTGCGCGCAACGTTTCCAGTGCGGCATTATCCACTTCACCTTCTGTCCCCAGGGCGGCAATGCGCGCAATCAGCTTATCGTAGGCAACCGCAGCGTTATCCAGGTTCTCATAGGTAAACACCAATGTCTTGCGGTAATGCGATTGCAGGCAGAACATCCGGTAAACCATGGGGGCATATCCTTTGGACTCCAAAAGCGAAACGGTCAGGAATTCTCCCGACGATTTGGACATTTTTCCGCTGTCCGTATTCAGATGCAGCACATGGAACCAATAATTGCACCATTTATGTCCGAGATAAGCCTCGCTCTGTGCAATTTCATTGGTATGGTGCGGGAAAGCATTGTCAATGCCGCCGCAATGAATATCCAGGCGTTCACCCAGGTACTTCATGCTGATGCAGGAGCATTCAATATGCCAACCGGGATAGCCGACGCCCCACGGCGAGTCCCACTTCAATTCCTGATCCTCAAACTTGGATTTGGTAAACCACAGTGCGAAATCCGCCTTGTTGCGCTTGTTGTCGTCCGCCTCCACGCCCTCCCGGACGCCGACGGCGAGATCCTCCTCGGAAAAATCATGGAACACATGGTACTTTTCCGGCTTGGAGGTGTCAAAATAAACATTTCCGCCGGCGACATACGCATATCCCTTTTCCAGCAGGACGGAAATCACCCGGATATAGTCGTCAATGCACCCGGTTGCAGGCTGAACCACATCAGGGCGGCGGATATTCAGCTTCCGGCAGTCCTCAAAAAAGGCATCGGTGTAATACTTGGCGATCTCCATGACCGTCTTATGTTCCCTGCGCGCGCCTTTCAGCATTTTATCTTCACCCGTATCGGCATCGCTGGTCAGGTGTCCGACGTCGGTGATATTCATCACCCGCTTGACCTCATATCCGGAGTAGCGCAGATACCGATCCAAAATGTCCTCCATGATATAGGTGCGCAGATTTCCGATGTGCGCATAGTGGTACACGGTGGGTCCGCAGGTATACATACTGATTTTTCCCGGTTCGTTCGGGATCAGTTCTTCCCTCTGGTGTGAAAGTGTGTTATACAGAATCATGGTCTTTCCCCTCCGTTATTTTTCAAATGCGGCGCACAAACGCCGTGCCGCGCGAATGGCTTCTCTTGCGTGCTCCTGACGCAGTTCACTGTCGGCAGGCAGATCGGAGCCCTTCAGTTCCAGGTTCAGCGGTCCGCTGTAACCGGTATCGCGCAGAGCGCACATGGCGCGCTCCCAATCAATCTGCCCGGTATACGGAATGGCGTGCGCATCACGCTTGCCGTCATTGTCATGAATGTGAACCATATCCACACAACCGTGCAGCTCCGCAAGCTGACAGGGGTTGTCCAGTCCCGTCAGATGTGCATGTCCGAAATCCCAACAGATTCCGCACCCCAGCTTCTCCGAAAGGCGGCGGAGCTGTGCCGCGGTACTGCCGAACAGGTGATCCGTCTCGCTCTCCCGGGTGTTTGCCATATTCTCAATCAGCGGTTTGATACCGCGCGCACGGGCATACGAAACAATCGGCCCCAGGAATTGCTCATTCTCGGCAATCCATGCCGCTTCCCCCGCCGGTGTCAGCGCACGCGCATGGCGCACAATCGGATGCATGACGCAAACGGGAATCCCCATCAGCTTCGCTCCGCGCACTCCCAGGCGCAACGCCTGCGCAAAGGTCGCCATTGCCTGTCCGTCATCCGGGTTCGGCATGGCAAAGGGCAAATGGCAGGTCGGCAGAGACAGCCCGCGTGCCCTTGCGCGCGATGCCATTGCATACAAAACGCTTTCCCACGCGTCTTCCAGGCACCCGATTTCTTCCAGGGACACATCCAGCCCCGTAAACCCGGCATCCGCCAGGAAATCCACGCACGCCGTTCCCGAATATTTTCCCCCGGGATAAGCGCCGTGATACCGCGTCGCTACCGTAATCTCCATCTTCTCCCCCCTTTTCGGCATTCTGCGGACATTATAGCACACACCGCCGCTTTTGTCAATCGCTTTCCCCGAAAAAGCCCGATTCCGGGGCGTAAAACCGCGGATTTTTATAAAAAAACCGCAAAAAATCATCCGGGATTACCCCATATACGCCGGCGCCTTCTCCGCCGTTCCGCACGCCTGTCGCACACAACCGCCGGAAAAAGCGACATAATAAGGGTGTTTTTTCTCTGTCCGGGAGATCAAAACGCCGTTTTTTTGTAAAACCCCTTGCGTCGGAGACCGTTTTCGTATATAATAAAGGGGAACATTCGGAAGGAGGCAAAAATATGAAAACAATTCTCTGCAACCGTGTTTACGACACGGAAACGGCAACCTTGGTCCGGAAGGTCGCGGTCGGCACCTTCGGCGATCCTGCCGGATATGAGGAATCCCTCTATCAGACACCGGAGGGGCTGTACTTTATTTACGAAAACGGCGGCGCGGATTCCGTGCATCCCACCGAACGCATCCGCCGCATCTCCGAGAAAAAAGCAAAAGAGTGGCTGGCGGTACAGGACGACTGACCTGGCACACGGCAAAAAAGGGCACCGAGCTGCCCTTTTTGTTTTTAGGCGTCACCGCATCATTCCGACAGTGCAGTTGCGCGGTAATGCCCTCATGAAGCGAATGTCTGTGTCCATTGGCAACAGATGATGGAGCAAAAAAGAAAGAACCTGCGTTCGTGCATCGCCGCTTATCCGTTCCGCCCTCTCCTTACCGCAGCCGCGGCAGAAGGTCCGCAATCAGTCCTTCCGTATGCGGGCACAGGCACAGGTGACTGACCGCCTTGACCTCATCGGTTGCATTGGACGGACAAACCGCCAAATCCGCCGCGGTCAGCATGGCAAGATCGTTTCCGTAATCGCCGCAGCAGATGATCCGCGCTCCCGGATACCGCTTGCGCAGGAAGCGAACGGCATTTGCCTTACTGCATCCCGGCGCATTCAGCTCAAAGAAGGCAGGCGCGGAATCGGCAAAGGTGAATCTGCCCGCAAACGCCGCACGGACAGCGGCACGCACTTCATCCAACACCTCAGGCGTATCGCGCAGAACCAGCTTGTACCAACGCTCGTCAGGATCTTCCAAATCCCAATCCTCCAGCGACAGGATCCGGATCTGCCCTTCCTTGTAGCGTACAATATCCTGCCCGATTACAGCACCTTCGCCGTCGGTCAGCGCACCGTGGTTTGTGGCAACCCTGCCGCCGGTCGTGGGAAAACGCACCCGCAACCACTGTAAAAGCGCCAGCGTATCCGCCTTATCCATCGGGTGCTCGGACAGCACGCGTTGCTGCACGGCATCGTAAATCAACGCACCGTTGGACGTAATCAGCGGCGCATTGCACAGGTGTACCGCATCCGGCAGTGCACGGTCAAGATCGACCATCATCCGCCCGGTCGAAACGGTAAAACGCCCGCCCTTCTCCACAAATTCGGCAACTGCCCGGAGATTCCGCTCCGGCACGCACTCCCCCCTCCCCAGAAAGGTGCCGTCCAGATCGGTTACAATGATCATGCCCTCGTAAATTTTCATCTGTTTTTCCTCATACATGTTTTTTCGGTCGGCAGCATCACTCTCCGCTTTTTTCCCGCAGCCTGGAAAGCAGTACCTGCGTATCTGCCGGCAAGGGTGCGATAAAGCGCATGCATTCGCCGCTGACCGGATGGGTCAGTGTCAGTTCCCCCGCGTGCAGGCACTGACCGTGGATGTACGCGCGGTTTGCCGCGCCGAACGCACTGCCGTCTCCGCCGTACAACGGATCTCCCAAAATCGGGTGCCCCAAAGCAGCCATATGCACGCGGATCTGGTGCGTCCGTCCGGTTTCCAGGTGGCATTCCGTCAGCGTAAAGGCATTGCCGCAGACCCGACCGACCGGGTAACGCTCCAGAACGCGGTAATGCGTAATCGCCTGTCGCGCACGGCGGCGCGGGTCGCGGATGACTGCCATCCGCTTCCGATCTGCCGGATCCCTGCCGATCGGCAGGTCCACGGTTCCCTCTTCTTCGCGGAAGTTGCCGATGCAAAGCGCGGTATACACCCGCCTGACCGCATGTACCCGAATCTGCGCGGCAAGGGCGGCGTGTGCCGCATCGTTTTTGGCAACAACCAACAACCCGCTGGTGTCCTTGTCAATCCGGTGTACGATTCCCGGGCGAATCACCCCACCGATACCGGACAGATGCCCGCCGCAATGCCAGAGCAGTGCGTTGACCAGCGTCCCGTTCGGATTTCCGGGCGCGGGATGCACCACCATCCCCGTCGGCTTATTGATGACAATGATGTCATCATCCTCATAAACGATATCCAGCGGAATTTTCTCCGGCTGTGCGTCTGCCGGAATCGGCTCGGGTTCATCGATCTCGATCACATCCCCGGCGCGCAGCCGGTAATTTTTCGCCGCACGCGCACCGTTGACCGTAATCTGCCCGTCTTCAATCAGCTTTGCCGCCGCGGAGCGGGACAGTGCGCTTTCCGCCGCCGCGAATGCGTCCAGCCGTTCCCCTGCCTGTTGCGGCAGGACGGTCAGCGTGACGGACAGCTCTTCTTCATCGGTCATGTTCTGTTCCGTCATCGCCATCCGCTCCGCTTTCTCCGTTCTCTCCGCGCGCTTCGTTCTCTCCGGAAATTCCGGATTCCCCGGTTTCTTTGATTTGTGCAACTTCCGCCGGCGCGTCCACTCCCGCGGTTTCGGACGCCTTTTGTGCCTGTTTTTCACGGAAAATTCCGATCAGACAGTATACGGCAAGCAAACCGGCGCCGATGCAGACGCAGGAATCCGCGGCATTGAACACAAACTGCCAGATGCCGTAAAAATCAATCATATCTACCACATAGCCGTAAAAAATGCGGTCAATCATATTGCCGATTCCGCCGCCGCAGACCAAAATCAAGCCGGCGCGTACCAGCATGCTCTGCGGTTTTTTCCGGATATAATACCAGATAATCGCCACGATCAGGACGGTGGAACAGAGCATAAACACCCACCGGGCGTTGGTCAGCGAACCGAACGCGGCGCCCGGATTCTGCACATAGGTCAGTCGCAGAAAGCCGGGAATCAGCTCCACGGAGTCCCCCGGATGCGGCAGATAGATCACCGTCAGGTGCTTGGTGATCTGATCCACGGCAACCACAAGGACAAGGAGCACAAGACTCAGAAGCATGGATAGGTTCCCCCCTTTTCAAGGAAAATAATACGCAGAGGACCGGGGCGGTATACACACCGTGTCCCGGTCCCCTTGCGGACAATCAGAGAGTCATTTCCGGCAGACCGGCGCGCATAGCCGCTCAGCCGATGACAATCTTCTTACATCTTTCGCAGATAAAACCGCCGTCCTCGGTGCGTTCGCCCTCCAAAACATAGCTCCAGCAACGGTCGCACTTACAGCCGGGTGCCGGCGTAACGCTGACGGCGATACCGGACGCGGTATCCGTAAACGCATCTGCCGGTGCCGCGCCGCGGCGCACATCGGCAAAGGAGGTGATAAACACCGCCGGCAGTTCCTTGCGGAATCCGTCAAACAGATTGTAAATCTCTTCGTTTTCGGTGTAAATGCACACTGCCGCATCCAGCGATTTTCCGATCAGCTTTGCCGCGCGTGCCGCCTCCAGTGCTTTCATGACGTCATCGCGCAGATCAAACAGGCGCTCCCAGTGAACCGCAATCTCCGTGAAATCCCAGGCAGCGTCCGGCTCGGGCATCTGATTCAGGAAGACGCTCACGGTCTGATCGGTCGCCTTGTGTGCCATATGCTGCCAAATCTCCTCGGCGGTAAAGGCAAGAATCGGCGCCATCAGGCGGGTCATGCCCGAAATCACGGTATACATCACGGTCTGCGCGCTTCTTCTTGCAACCGAATCGGCACGCTCGGTATAAACGCGGTCTTTTGTAATATCCACATACAGCTTGGAAAGGTCGATCGCGCAGAAATTGTTGATCGCATGGTAAGCGTTGTGGAACTCATAACAGTCATATGCCTCCCGGCACTCCCGGATCAGTCCGTTATAACGGGAAAGCATCCATTTGTCCAGCTCTGCAAGGCCGTCCGGTGCCACGGCGTCGGTATCCGGGTTGAAATCTCCCAGATTTGCCAAGAGAATACGTGCGGTATTCCGGATCTTGCGGTAAGAATCGGAGAGCTGCTTGAAAATGGCATCGGAGCAACGGACATCGGCATGGTAATCGGAGGATGCCGCCCACAGACGGACAATGTCCCCGCCGTATTTCTTAACCATTTCGTCCGGGCTGATGACATTGCCCAGCGACTTGTGCATTGCCTTTCCTTCGCCGTCCACGGTCCAACCGTGTGTCAGCACCTGGCGGTAGGGAGCTCCCTGTCCTTTGGCGCCGACCGCCGTCAGCAAAGAGGACTGGAACCAGCCACGGTACTGGTCGCCGCCTTCCAGATAGACATCCGCAGGCCAACGCATTCCCTCGCGGTCCTCCAGCACGGCAAAGTGCGTGGAACCGGAGTCAAACCAACCGTCCAGCGTATTGGTTTCCTTTGTAAACGAACTGCCGCCGCAGAAGGGGCAGGCAGCGCCCTCGGGCAGAATCTCCGCCGCCTCATGCGCAAACCAGCCGTTGGAGCCTTCCTTTGCGAAAAGCGCGGAAACGGCGTTGATGCTCTCCTCGTTGCAGATCGGCTTCCCGCAGTCTTTGCAGTAAAATACGGGAATGGGAAGCCCCCACTGACGCTGACGGGAGATACACCAGTCGGCACGTTCACGGATCATCTGGATCATGCGATCCTCGCCCCATCCCGGGAACCATTTGACCTCATGGCATGCCGCAACCGCCTGATCACGGAATGCTTCCACCGAACAGAACCACTGCGGCGTCGCCCGGAAAATGATCGGAGATTTGCACCGCCAGCAGTGCGGATACTCGTGCTCAAACTCCTTGGAGGCAAACAGCGCGCCGGATTCCTTCATATCCGCCAGAATGGCATCGTTGGATGCGGCATAATACATTCCGGCATACTTACCGGCATCGGCGGTCTGATACCCGCGGTCGTCCACCGGCACAATGATTTCCATACCGTATCTCTTGCAGGTCAGGTAGTCGTCCGCACCGAAGCCGGGCGCGGTGTGCACACAGCCGGTACCGGAATCCATGGTGACATAATCGGCGTTGACAATCAGAGAATCACGGTCAAGGAACGGGTGCCGTGCACGCATATACTCAAATTCGCTTCCGGGCATCCGCCTCAGAATCTCATAGGATGCAATTCCGCCCTCCTGCATGGTCTTTTCACACAGCGCCTCGGCAACGATATAGTTTTCCCCGTTTTCCGCCCGTACAACCGCATAAGTCTCTGTCGGATTGAGCGCAATGGCAAGGTTGCCGGGAAGCGTCCAGGTGGTCGTGGTCCAGATCACAAAGTAGGTGTTGCCGAGATCAATACCCGCAAGCTTTCCCTTGTCGTCACAGATGCGGAATTTTACATAAATGGAGGTACATTTGTCGGTATTGTACTCAATTTCCGCCTCTGCAAGCGCGGTTTCGTCTTTGGGGCACCAGTAGACCGGCTTGAGTCCCTTGTAGATATAACCCTTGCGGTACATCTCCCCGAAAACCTTGACCTCCCTTGCCTCAAACGAGGGATCCATGGTCAGATACGGGTGCTTCCAATCTCCCAGAACGCCCAGGCGGATAAACTGTTCCCGCTGAATGTCCACATACTTCTGCGCAAACTGATGACAGGCAGTGCGGAACTCCGGGATCGACATCTTCTTGCGGTCGATCTTGTTCTGTTTGATGATAGCAGACTCAATCGGCATGCCGTGGTTGTCCCATCCGGGCACATACGGCACGCGATAACCGGTCATTGCCTTGTACTTATTGATAAAATCCTTCAGGGTCTTGTTCATCGCAGTTCCCATATGGATGTTTCCGTTGGAAAAGGGAGGTCCGTCGTGCAGAATAAACAGCGGCTTATCCGCACTGTTTTTCAGCATGGTATGATAGAGATCAACAGATTCCCAATACCGGAGCATCTCCGGTTCTCTCTGCGGCAGGTTCGCCCGCATGGCAAAGTCGGTAACCGGTAAATTCAGGCTCCCGGTGTAATCCTTGGACATAATTCTACTCCTTTATTTTCAATTCTTCAGCATCGTCAGATAATTTATCGGTACCGATCCGCCTGAAAGCGGAGTCTTCCCTTTTTGGTCGCGGGACCGATCGAACGGATGATGAATTTCCCGTACCCGCGCACCGAAAGGTGCGCCGGCGGCACAATCTCCCTGTCCGGTTTGTCCACGCACGCATATTCCAATTCACAAAGACCGGTGCGCACGGCGTTCTGCGCCTTCTCGCGCGAAAGCCCGGTCAGTTCTGCAACCATACAGTCCAGCCTTGCGGAGGCAACCGTCCCGCCGACCGGCACAAACGACGGTTCAACGCAAAAATCCGCCGGCAGTCCGGCAAATGCGACCGTCACATGATCGCTCCCCACGCAGGAAAGCGTTTCGCACAGATACCTGCCGACCGTGCGGTCACAAAACAGGTATACGCCGCCCGCGCCGTCCGGCACAATGTCCCCAAGGCTCTCCCGCACGATTCCGCAGGCAAGCAGCGCCCCGAGATAATCGCGGTGCGTCAGCTCCCGCCGCGCAAAACCGCTCCCGCTGATCCGCAGCGCGCAGACCGCTTCCGCAAGCGGCTCGGCAAGTGCGCAAAGCATCTGGTCGCGGTCAAATCCCGCAAGATACGCCGGGGCAATGACAATCCGGTTCCGTTCGGTTCCCGGACAGCCGCCGAAAAGAAACGCCTGTTCGTCAAGCCCCTGCTCACGGCAGAACTGCATCCCGAAATACTGTTCCCGGGGGGTCAGAAACGGGCTACAGGCGCAATCCCCCCGCTCGGCACGCGCCTGCAGGTCCGACAGACGTGCGCAAAGCAGTCTGATCTCTTCATCCGGATACATCATACCGCTTACAACACCATCGGAACGGACCGCAACACACTGAGTATCAGCACGGTTACCATAAAGCTCATGTCAATCGGCGTATTCTGGAACCATCCCATCCGTGCAAAGAGCGACCGCATGGGAATCAGCGCCGGCTCCGTCAGCACATAGAGCATCTGCACAAGCCTGTTGTCCTCATCGACGGGAAGCCACGAAACCAGCATCCGGAAAAACAACAGCGCCATCAGAACATCCAGAAACGCAAGCAGTACCTTGACTGCAAACAAAAGGGGTGTCACCCTGATCAAACCTCCGCTTCAAACCGGAGAACAACGGCATAGATTCCTTTACGCCTCGTCGTCCTCCTCGTAATCTTCCTCATAATCGCCGTCATCGTCTTCATCGGTTTCGTCCGCCTCGTCGTCCGGCAGATCCGCATCTTCCCCGTCGTCGGATTCTTCATACGCATCCTCGCCGTATTCGGCATCGCCCTCTTCTGCGTCTTCCGCTGCTTCCTCCTCGTCGTCACCCGGCGCGAAGTCGGAAATATCGGTTCCGTGCGGCGCAAAGACCACCGAAGTTTTGTCGATTTTATTCATTTCGCCGTCCAGCGCCTGCACGGCGCCCATGACATAGTCAAACAGCCGCACAAAAGACGCGCGGTCCAACTTGCTGATGTTGACCACGACAATCGCGCCGTCCACGAGGTGCGCAACAATACGGCGTCCCGCATTGCTGTCCGCAGGCGTAAAATACTTGACAACCGTCTTTTTCGGCGCAGGCTTCCGGACAGGCTGCTTCGGTGCGGCAGGCCGGGCAGCCGGTCTCTGCACGGCGGCAGGAGTGGCTGGTCTCGCGACCGGAGTCACTTCGTCTTCATCACGGTCCGCTCTGCGCACGGGCTGTGTCGAATAATCGTTTCTGTAGGCAGTCCCGTAGTAATCGTCGTTGTAGCCCTCGTCCAGATCGTCCGGCTCCGCATTTCTCCCCAGCTTCTTGAATAAGTTGTTCTTCATACGCTTCCTCCGTTTATGTTTGTTCCTTGATTTTTTCCGTATATTCCGTTTTCCGCGACCTCCGACGGTGTGCGAAACAGTGCAGAGCCGACCCGCACCAGTGTGGCGCCCTCGGCAATTGCGGCTTCAAAACTGTCGCTCATCCCCATTGAAAAGACTGCACCGTCTATATTATGAAGGGTTTTATGCCAAATGTCAAGACCAAGTGCAAAAGTTTCCCCAAAATATTTGCGATAATCCGCCTCACTGGTGCCTTTTGGCGCCATGGTCATGAACCCGCGCAGACACAGATGGGGAAAGCGGACAATTTCACTGCAAAATGCCGCCGCATCCTCCGGCAAAACGCCTCCCTTGGACGGCTCGCGTGCGCAGTTGATCTCCACCAAAATATCCATCCGCTTTCCGATCTTTCCCGCCTGCTTGTCGATCTCCCGTGCAAGTGCAACGGAATCCACCGAGTGGATCATGCACACCTTGTCGACGATATACCTGACTTTGTTTGTCTGCAGTGTTCCGATAAAGTGCATCCGAATCCCGGCGGGAAGTCGGTCCCATTTTTCCAGGAGCTGCTGAACGCGGTTCTCTCCGAAATCGGTCACGCCGCATTGCGTGTAAAGCCGGGTGATCTGGTCGGCATCCGCATACTTGGTCGCCGCCAGGAGCACAATCTCCCCCGGATCTCTTCCTGCCGCCCGTGCCGCGGCATCCATCCGCTCCCGCACCGCACGCACCTGTGCCGGGAGCCATTCTCCTCTGTCTTCCGTTTTCTCTTCCATACGCAAAACTCCCTTTGCCGCTCAGTAATAAATCTTTCCGACATACAGATTGGTACCGGCGGTAATCATCAGATCATTTTTCTGCAGGTACCGTCCGGTCAGTCCCGGATTGCGTTCGATCGCGTCTTCATAACTCTCCGCGATGCAGTATCCCTCGCACCGACGCAAAATCCGCACCGTGCGGAATTCCACCGTACTGCCGCTGAGCACATACACGCCCATTTCATCGGTTTCCTCGTTCACCGTCACCAATGCGCTGTCCGGAATCCGGTAGCCGCTGACGCTCTCGGTGATGAACCGAACGGACTGCGAACGCGAAAAAGTAAATCCTTCCGGCGCGGTATTGGTATTCAGCACAAACATGCCCTCCGTACCGTCCGCCTCCGGGGACAGGAGCCGTTCCACGGTCATGGGAATCCGCACCCCGTCCTCGTCGCCGTATTCAACTTCAATCACGTCGCCCTCTTCGTAACGCGCAAGCAGTTCCGCGGACGCCGGCATGACCAGATACCACTCTGCGGACACCGTCCGTTTGCCCAGCGTCGTCCTGCCCGCTACGGAACGCTCCTCCGGTGACCGGAAAAGCAATCCCCCCAGCTCGGACAGCGGCATCTGCAACGCCGCATCCGCAGTAAAGATACGTTCATACCCGTCCGTCTCCCGGTAAAACCACGCGCTGACCTCGTTGACCAGCGGTGTGCCGGCTCCCAGTCCCCGCAAAATTTCGTCCTTCTGTGCACGCAACGCAGCAATCCGGTCGCTGTCCGTCTGCCCGCCGGAAATCTGCCCGGTCAGTGCCTGTCTGCGGCTGAGCTGTGCCAACATCTGTGCGCGGTATTTCTCCACCGTCGTATAATTGCCCCGCTCAATTCCCGTCAGAATCCGCCGGTAGGCATCTTCCGCCGCCTTTGTGGATTCCCGGATCCCGGCAAGTCCGGTTGCGCCGGTCTGCCCGTTTGAAAGCATCCGCAGCCGATCGTTCAGCGCATCCAGCGACGCCTGCAAAAGTCCGGTCCCTGTCCCGTTCGCGTCGGTATACGGGTAGACTGTGACATACTGCCTGCCGACCGGAAGCTTCTCTCCGTCCGATACATGATAATCCACCACCGCACTGCCGTCCGTATACAGAATCTCCTCATTCCGGAAAATGTATCCGTTCAGCGAGGCATAGGTGCGCTCCGTGATCTCCTGTGTACGCAGGGTGGACAGCGACGCGGCAGACTCCTGCGCAAGCCGGAAGGCGATGAAAACAGCAAAAACCGCAATCAGCAAAATCACGCCGACGCGCCGATACAGGCGCCTGTGTTTTCCCTTTTCCATTTCCACCGCCTCACTTTCCGCTTTGACTGCCGACCGGCACAAAACCCGCATCGGTCAGTATCTGTTCCGCATCCGCAACCACCTGTGTATACGGACGTTCCGTTCCGTTTTCCGTCATTTCAATCCAACGGATGTAACTCTTTGCATAAAACCATGTCATCTGCCGCTTGGCATAACGCCGCGTTGCGCTCTGCAACCGCAAAAGCGCATCCTGCCGCGATTCCAAACCGTCCAGATAAGGAAACAGTTCCTTATACCCGATTGCCTGCGCCGCAGTCGGAGAGCGCTCAAACACGCCCTGCCCGCGCAGTCTCCGGGTTTCCTCGCACAGCCCCCGGTCAAACATTTCCTCCACGCGCCGGTCAATCCGTGCGTAAAGCACTCCCCGATCCGCATACCGAAGTCCCAATACGCACGCGTCGTACTCCGACGGCGGGACAAGGGACAGCCTGTCCGTCTCGCTTTTGGTCTTTCCGGTCGTATGCAGAATCTCCAATGCACGGATCACACGCCGCACGTTGTTCGGATGAATTGCCGCCGCGCTTTCCGGATCCGATGCCGCAAGCCGCGCATGGAGCGCCTCGTTTCCGTTCTGTTGTGCAAACGCCGTCAGTTCCGCACGGAACGCGGGATCCGTGTCGGTCGGCGGCGGTGTCTGCCCGCGCAGAAGCGCGTCCAGATACAAACCCGTCCCGCCGCAGACAACCGGCAGGTTGCCACGCGCAACGGTCTGCGCAATCTCCGCCTTTGCCATGCGCACATACTCTCCCACCGAAAACGGTGCGTCCGGCGGAAGAATGTCAATCATCCGGTGCGCAATCCCCTGCATCTGCTCCGGCGTCGGCTTTGCGGTGCCGATGTCCATTTCCCGGTAGACCTGCATGGAATCGCAGGAAATCACCTCGCCGCCGAAGCGCTGTGCCAGGAAAAGTGCAAGCGCGCTCTTCCCGCCCGCCGTACAGCCGACCACCGCAATCAGCGGTATGCGCCCGTTACAATTCGACAACCTGTGTTCCGTCCTTGATCACGTAGTGCGTGCCCGCACCCATCTCCCGCATCCAGCCGCGCACCTCGACTGTCTTGAAGATGTGGGTATTGAACCCTTTGCCGGCGTTGTTGTCCCAAAGCCAGTCCGGTGCACACCAGAAGCAGACATCGGGCGCAACCGCCTCATAAAACGCGCGGTCACAGCCGTTCTGCCCGTGATGCGCCATCTGGCAGAAATCCGATTTCAGCCCGTCCGCCCCCACAAGGCGCAGAATTTTTCTGCCCGCCTCAACGCCGCAGTCACCGGTAAACAGAATCCGTTTGCCGCCGAGCGTCACGCGGAACACCACCGAGGCATTGTTGCAGACATTATGGTTGAATTCATAATCGGGGGAATAGAGCACATCCACATGTGCCGCACCGAAATCGTAGGCATCCCCGCCCGACACAATATTGATTTTGTCGGCAAACAGCGGCAGATGCGCGTAAAATGCCTCCAGAGTCGGGTAGTCGTTATCCTCCTGCCGGATGAACTGCACGGACGGGAAATTGTAATACACCCGATCAAAGGTAAACGCATCCCGGTGATTGTCCAGAAGCTCCAGGAACGCAAGAATATGATCGGAATGCGGGTGTGTCAGCCAAATGGCGTCCACATGCGGCACCGCCTGCCCTGTCAGCGTGCGCAGGTACTCCAACAAGTATGCCGCATCCTGCCGCCAGCCGCCGTCAATCAGCATCACCTTTCCGTCCTCTGTCGTAATCACGAAGCTCATCATCTGGGTGTTTGTCACCGATTTCAGCATATGTATCGTATTTTTCACGGCTTTCACTCTCCTTTTTGTATTCACGGAATTTCCGATGCCGGTTGCCCCGGCAGTACGGTGCTGCGGTTATAGGATCATCATCGCATCCCCGAAGGAGAAGAAACGGTAACGCTCCTCCACCGCAATGCGGTATGCCTCCAGAATTTTTTCCCGGTTCCACAGGGCGGAAACCAACATAATCAGCGTGCTTTCCGGCAGATGAAAATTCGTAATCAGGGCATCCGTTGCCTTGAAACGATAGCCGGGGTAAATAAAGATTCCCGTATCCCCCGACATTGCATGCACCACGCCGTTCTCATCGGAAGCGGATTCCAGCGTTCTGCACGAAGTGGTGCCGACACAGACAATCCGTCCGCCCGCCTGCCGACAGCGGTTGATCAGCGCCGCGCTTTCTTCCGATACCGAGAAATACTCGGTATGCATGATGTGTTCATCCACTCTGTCTTCCTTGACCGGGCGGAAGGTGCCAAGCCCCACATGGAGCATCACCCGCGCGACCTCCACCCCCTTTTCCCGGATACGTTCCAGCAATTCCGGCGTAAAGTGCAATCCGGCAGTGGGTGCCGCAGCCGAGCCGTTCTCGCGCGCGTAGACGGTCTGATACTGTTCCCGGTCTGCCAGCCGCTCGGTGATATAGGGCGGCAGGGGCATCAGACCGATTTCATGCAGAATGCTATAAAGATTCTCGTACCTTTCGCGGTCATAGGAAAACCGGATCATCCGGTTTCCTTCCTCGACCAACTCCAGAACCTCACCGTGCAGAATCCCGTCTCCGAAGGACAGACGGGCACCGATCCTTGCCCGTTTGCCGGGCTTGACCAGACATTCCCAGGTGTCCAGCTCCCGTTGACGCAGAAGCAGCAATTCCACCGTTTTTTCGGGCATTCCCTCGGTGCACCCGTAAATACGCGCGGGAATCACGCGGGAATCGTTGATCACCAGCACATCCCCTTTTTGCAGATAGTCGATCACATCGTAAAAATGCCGGTGTTCGATCTCTTCCGTATCGCGATGCAGAACCATCAGCCGGCAGGCGTCCCGTTTTTCCGACGGGTGCTGTGCGATCAGTTCCTGCGGTAATTCATAGTAAAAATCCGTGCGGCGCAGCTCGGTCGCCGGCTTTTGGTTGATAATGGGCTTTTCCATGCCTGCCTCTGTCCTTTCCTGCTCCGCTTTCATACACTGTCAACAGCGGAGACCTCTCCGTCTATCATTATAACACATCCCCCGGAAAATTGCAACAGGAACAAAGGAGATTTTGCATATGAACACATCGGAAAATCCGGTTGTCCCGGAAAAGAACGGCACCCCCGGACAGGTTCTGTTTTCCGGCGTCGCCACCGCCCTGATTACCCCTTTTACCGAAAACGGCGCCGCCATTGATTTCCCCGCACTGGAAAAGCTCATCGCATACCAATGTGACGGCGGCGCAGACGCACTGATCGTGGCAGGTACCACGGGAGAGGCAAGCACCCTCTCGGAGGAGGAATATCTGTCTCTGCTCCGCTATACCGTCGAAGCGGTCGGGCATCGTGTGCCGGTCATTGCCGGATGCGGATCCAACGATACCGCACGCGCCGTCGCACACGCCCGGACAGCCGCAGGCGCGGAATGCGACGCCCTGCTTGCCGTCACCCCCTACTACAACAAAGCAACCGCCGAGGGTCTTTACCGCCACTTCTGCGCGATTGCGGACGCTACGCCCCTGCCCCTTCTGCTTTACAATGTGCCCGGGCGCACCGGGTGCGACCTGACGCCAAAGGTCGTCGGACGTCTGTGCGCACACCCGCGGATTGCGGGAATCAAGGAAGCCTCCGGCAGCATTTTGCGCATTGCGGAACTTCTGGAAGCATACGGAGACCGGCTCGCCGTATACAGCGGCTGTGACGAGCTGTATCTGCCGACGCTCTCCCTGTCCGGGAGCGGTGTCATTTCGGTCGTTTCCAACCTTCTGCCCACGCAGATGCACGCGCTGTTCAGCACCTTCCGTGCAGGGCAAACCACGGAGGCGGCATCCATGCAACTGGCGCTTCTGCCACTGATCCGCGCCCTGTTTGCGGAAGTCAACCCCATCCCGGTCAAGACCGCACTTTCCCTGATGGGCTTCTGCAGACCCGACTGCCGGCTACCGCTCTGCACGGCTTCCCCGCAAGTGCGCCGGGATCTGGAAACCCGGCTCGCCGCATACGGTCTTTGCTGACCCGGCGGATGCTCCGGAATCGGAGCCATTGGAAAATTGTGCAAAATATTTTCGTTTTCCATTGACAAACCGGATTCTTTCGTGTAAACTGATAAAACAACCCACGGAAAACGGAAAACGGAAAACAGAAAGGATCTATTTTATGAAACATGTCATCCGAATGTTCCTGCTTTTGCTCACCGTCCTGCTGACATGCAGTCTCTGCATCGCCTGTTCCGGTGACCGCGACCCTGCGCAGACCACCGCGGAGGACCAAACGAAGGCGGAGGCCCCCTCAGAAGAAACCACCGACACCGCAAAAAACGAAGAAACCACGACCTCGGATTCCGCTGAAAACACAACGGCGGAAGAAACCGGAACGGAAGAAGAAACAACGGACCCTTCCGCTTACCGCAACGGTGAAGACATCACGGTCGTCCGCCGGGAAGAAAAGGAAATTCCGGTTGACCGCCTGACCATTCTCGGTCAGGATATCTCCGCTTTCAAAATCATCAGCACCGAAGAAGACCGCGGCGCCGCAAGCACCCTGCGCGATTACATCGCCAAGGCGACCGGCGTGACGCCGGAATGTATCCGGGAGCACAGCGGAGAAAGCTATCCCTATGAAATCGTGGTCGGCGTGTGCAACACCCGCAGCCCGCAATCCGTCACGGACCGCCGCGCAAAACTGGGCGACGAGGGCTATATGATTTACGCGGAGGAAAACCGCCTCTATATTTCCGGCGCAACCATGCGCGGCACTTACTACGCCGTGATCTCCTTCCTGGAGGACTATATCGGCTGCCGTTTCTTCACGGAGGACTGTGAGGTCGTTCTGCCCGCCGCGTCCCTGGAAATTCCAGCCGGAACCGACGAGATCTTTGTCCCCAAGCTCTTTTACCGCGCGGAATATGCCGATTTCTGCAACAACAACCGCTACGCCTCCAAGCACAAACTGAACGCCTACCTTTCCGGAAATCTGGACGGCTACGGCGGCGGCGTTTCCTACGCGGCAGGCGCCTTTGTCCACACCTTCCGTCAGCTTGCGGAAATGAAGAACTACAAGGTCGGCGATCAGCCCTGCCTGACCGATCCCGCCGTCTATGAAACCGTTTTGAAGAATGTGCGCGCATGGCTGGATTCCAACCGCAACGCAACCATCATTTCGGTTTCCCCCAATGACAGCTACACCGATCAGGCAGGCTGCCAGTGCGCAAACTGCAAAGCCCTGGACGACCAGTACGGCAGTCCGATGGGATCGCTTCTGACCTTTGTCAACCGGATTGCACGCGACATCCGTGAGGATTACCCGCAGGTCTACGTGGAAACGCTGGCGTACCATTACACCCAGACGCCGCCCGTCGGACTGGTTGCCGAGGACAATGTGCTGATCCGCCTGTGCCCCTCTGCCTGCTGCCTGGTACACGGCATTGCCGGCTGTGAGCAGGGCGATACCTTCCGGGCAGACCTGGCTGCATGGAGCAAGATCTGCAAAAACCTCTCCATCTGGCATTACAGCGTCAACTTCGGAAACTATCTGCTGCCGCTCCCCAACCTTTTCTCCATCTATGACGATGTACAGCTCTACCTGCAAAACGGCGTCGTCAGCATTTTTGACGAGGCGGCATACAACTCCCGCACCGGCGAATTTGAAGAGCTCCGTTCCTATCTGTTCTCCAAACTGATGTGGAATCCCGATATGCCCCGCGAGGAGTACGAAAGACATATGAATGAGTTTTTGCAGTACTACTACGGGGACGGTTGGGAATATATCCGCCGCTACATTGACGCAACCTATACGGAGATTGCCGGCGTTGCGCACTTTAACCACGCAGCCAACGCCGAAACCGTCTACCCCGTAGAAAAGAGCGATGACAGTTTTGCTTTCCTGTCCGCTATGTACGGACTGTTTGAAAAAGCGGAATCGGCTGCCACAACGCCGGAAGAAGCCGCACGTATCCGCAAGAGCTCCGTACAGGCGCTCTACCTGTGGCTGTACCGCATGGACAGATCCGCGCCCAAGGACATGAAGGAAAAGCTTGCCGCCCTGATCAAGGAGGCGCACATCGCCATGTCCAGTGAAGGACGCGTCGTGCCCGCCGAGCTGCCCGTGCGCAAACCGGTGCGCCAGTGGTAACATTTTTTCCGTACACCGACGTTTCCCGTGCCGCGTGCGTATAATCCGCCGGCTTCCGGATATACTTTTTCCCGGAAGTTCTTTCCGGGGGAGGGTCTTATATGCACATTTGGCAGGAATATTTTTCAACATCATTCACGGGTGCGCCCGCAGGCTTTCTGTCTGCGGCGCACCTTTTGCAACTCGGCATCGGCTATCTTTGCGCCACGCTCCTTGCGGTCACGCTCGGCAGATCGCGCCGGCATCGGACCGAGCAGGAAAAGCGGCTGGTTCTGCGGTATGCGGCAGTTTTTCAGCTCTTTTTTGCCGCACTCAAAATCGCCGCGGACTGCATTGACGCAGGGTCCCCGGCACCGATGCTGCTGTCCATGCCGTTCTATCTTTGCAGCATCATGTTTGTCGCGCTCCCGCTTGCGGCATTCGGCAAAAGTCGCGTTGCGCGCGTCATGACCGATTTTGTTGCCATTTTCGGGGTTCTTGCCGCCGTCGCGGGCGCCGCGGGGGCTGCATATATTTACAAAATCTACCCGGCGCTCCACATTCACACGCTGGAATGTCTGCTGACCCATGTCGCGTCAGGCTTTGCGGCGCTGTATATCTGGATTTCGCACCTGGCAACCTTCCGCCGTGAGGACGTTCCCATCACGGCGGGCGTTCTCGGCGCCTTTATGATCCTTGCCGTGCTTTCCAACGCGCTGCTGGCATCCACACCGTACCCTACCAATTATATGTTCTTCTCCCGCTCGGACGGCACGCCGTTTCTCCTGTTTGAAAAGCTGTTCGGAGCACAGAGCATCCTCTACGCGCTCTCCACCGCCCTTGCCATGTGGCTGTGGTGGGGCGTTGCCGGCGCGCTCTGTTCCCGTCTGTCCCACCGTGCGGACCATGCGCAAACGTCCCCTTCCCCGTACAGGCAGCAGGAATGATCTTTCATACAGACTGCTTTTACCGCTTGATTTCCGCAAAAAACGCGTTATAATGAAGGCATCACCGCGCAATCCGTGTAGGTGCAATCGCGCCGTCGGAATTACGCGGTAATGCCTGAAGTAACCCAAAATTTTTCGGAGATGCACAATATGTTTGCTTTCCGAGAAGTCAAAAAGAATTTCGGTTTCGGCTGCATGCGTCTGCCCATGTAGTGCGAGGAAGTGGATTCCGCAGAATTCAACAAAATGATCGATGCCTTTCCCGACAGCGGTTTCAATTACTTTGACACGGCGCACGGCTACCCGGACGGGAAGAGCGAAACCGCCCTGCGCGACTGCCTGGTCGCACGTTACCCGCGGAACCGCTTTACGCTGACCAACAAACTGACCAATGCCTATTTCAAAACGGAAGCCGAGATCCGCCGGTTTTTTGAAAGTCAGTTGCGGCTGTGCGGCGTCGATTACTTTGATTTTTACCTGATGCACGCACAATCTGCCGAGATTTTTGCACACTTCAAAAAATGCCATACTTACGAACAGGCACTGAACGGCGGCAGTCCCGCAGTTATGCCGTGCGTTTTTCCGCAGGCTGCGACGGCGTGTTCATGACGCTCTCCGGCATGAGCGATCTCGCGCAGATCAACGACAATCTCTCCTAGTTCCGCCCGCTGGATGAAAAGGAACTGGAGGCGGCCCGCAACGTGTGCCGGGTACTGCACACCATGAAAGTGATTCCCTGCACGGCATGCCGTTATTGCGTTGCCGGTTGTCCGAAGCATATTTCCATTCCGCATCTGTTCGCCTGCATGAACACCAAAAATATCCACCATGACTGGAACGCCGACTACTACTACCATTAGGTACATACCAAGAACAAAGGAAAGGCATCCGACTGCATCGGCTGCGGCAGATGCGAAAAGGCATGCCCGCAGCACCTCCCGATCCGTGCACTCTTAAAGGACGTGGCAAAGGAGTTTGAGACAAAATGAGAGAATACAGGAAACTGCCGCACGGGGACGAGCGCATCTGCACCCTGGGGCTCGGCATGGGCGGCATCCAGAACGCACCCGCGGACGAAATCCGGGCGGTCATTGAAAAGGCGATTGCCAACGGAATCAATTTCTTTGATCTGTACGCCGGCGGCAAAAGCGTGTACGAGCCGTTCGGCAAAGCCATTGCCCCCTGCCACGACCGGGTTTTCTTCCGGCTGCACTTCGGGGCGGTATACAACGAGAACGGCGAATACGGCTGATCCCGGAATCTGCAAACCATCCGGCAGACCTTTCTGTGGGAACCGGAAGCGCTCGGCACCGATTATGTTGACTTCGGATTTCTGCACTGCGTCGACGAGGAAAGCGACTTTGACGAAATCCGCAAAAACGGAATCTTAGATTACGTCAAAGACCTGCACGAGCGCGGCATTGTCCGGCATATCGGCTTTTCTTCCCATACCCCGTCGGTTGCGCACAAGGTTCTCGACACCGGCATGATCGACATGATGATGTTCTCACTCAACCCCGCCTATAATCTCGAATGCGGCGACGAATACGGAATCGGCACCGCCAACGAACGTGCCGCACTCCTGCGCCGCGCCCAGACGAAAGGAGTCGGCGTATCTGTCATGAAGCCCTTCCACGGCGGGCAACTGCTCTCCGCCAAAACCTCTCCGTTCCGGCAGGCACTGACCAAAAATCAGTACATCCGGTACTGCCAGCCCTGCCCCGCCGGCATCGACATCGGAATCGTCAATAAATACTACGACCTGTCGCTCGCAGGCGACCGCATGGCGCATGACCACTACGGAAAGCTGACCGTCAGGGCAGATGCCTGCCTCGGCTGCGGACACTGTGACAGGCGCTGTCCGTTCAGAGTTCATCAGCAAAGCAGAATGAAGGAAATTGCCGCCTATTTCAACAAAGAGAACTGAAAAAAGTCAAAAACCGCCGCACACCGCCGCCGATTCTACCAATCAACGTGTGCTGTGGTCTTTTCATCCCCGCCACCCCCTTTTTTCCGAAAACACCTTGCAGGGGCACGGAATTTATGCTATAATGTTTTCCAAAACCGGACAAAGTCCGGAGAAATGGAAAGGACACCGCCATGAATACATCCATCCACCTCATTCCACAGCCGAAGTCCGTCACGCCGGGCACGGAACCGTTTGCGCTTTTACCGACCGTCAGCGGAGATTTTCCGCTCCTTCACGAAGCATTGACCGACTACATCCGCCGCCTTTCCGGCACCACCGTGACGGAAGAGCTTTCCGGTGCCATCCGCTTTACGGCTGACAGCACCCTCCGGGGAGAAGCCTATGCTCTGTATGCCGAAAACGGAACCGTCGAAATCCGCGCATGGACACTGGACGGCGCGCGCAACGGCATGGCAACGCTCCTGCAGTTGCTGTCCGTGGGAGAGAACGGAGCGCTCTCTGTCCCCGCCGTGCGCATTGAGGACGCCCCCGACTGCACCTTCCGCAGCGTTATGATCGACCTTGCACGCAACTTCCACCCTTTTTCCTATCTGCTCTCCTATGTGGATCTGTGTGTGCTGTACAAAATTCCCACTCTGCACCTGCATTTCACGGACGACCAGAGCTACACGCTCCCCAGCCGCCTGTTTCCCAAGCTTTCCACGCCGGGACGCCATTATACCTTTGCGGAGATTGATGCGCTCAACCGTTATGCCGCCGCGCGCGGCATCCATCTGATGCCAGAGATCGACGTACCCGGTCACTGCAAATCCTTCTGCGAGGAATACGGGGAGATTTTCGGCAGGGACGACATCATCGCCCGCACCGCGCAGGCAACCGACGCCATGCAGCAGCTCTTCGCCGAGCTCTGCGACCTGTTCCCGCAGTCGGAGCGGATTCATATCGGCGGAGACGAAGCGGCAATCGACAAATGGACCGCCGATCCCGCCTGCCGCGATTATGCCCTGTCGCAGGGGATTGATTTCGACATGGCAGACAAGCGCTTCCTTGCCGAGCGCCTGCTGGCGGACTTCGTGCAGAAAATGGCAGAAACGGTTCTCGCAAAAGGACGTATCCCCATGGCATGGGAAGGATTCTCCGCCGCCGTCAACGACTACGTTACAAGGGATCTGCAACTGATGAGCTGGGAGAATTTTTACCAAACCACGCCCTCTCTTCTGGATGCGGGCTTTACCATCGTCAACAGCTCCTGGATTCCCATGTACATCGTCACCCCGGTTGCATACTGGTCCCCCGAAGAGGTGTTCAACTGGGACATTTACAGCTGGCGCCCCATGCACCCCAGTTCTCCTTACAAGGACCGGACCCTGCGTGTGGAGAATGAAACTCCCCGCGTGATCGGCGGACAGCTGCTCGCCTGGGGAGATGCCATCGCGGCAAATTATCCCAACCTTGCCGACGGTATCGCGGCAGAGCGGGAACTGGTGGCGGAACGCGCCCCCATGCTTGCGGAAAACACCTGGAACAGACAAAAGCAGCGGGACTATGCAAATGTGCGCGCAGCATATCAGACAACCGACCGTATCCGCAAGGAAATTACGGAATAAACAGAAAACCGGAGGATATACGAATGTTTTACGAAAAGCTGAATCAATACGACCCCGAGGTCTATTCCGCCATTGCACGTGAGGAGAAGCGCGAACAGCAGAATATTGAGCTGATTGCCTCCGAAAATGTGGTTTCCGAGGCGGTTTTGCTCGCCGCGGGGAGCCTGCTCACCAACAAATACGCCGAGGGTTATCCGGGCAAACGCTATTACGGCGGCTGTGCCTATGTCGACGAAGTGGAAGAGCTCGCACGCACCCGTGCCTGCCGTCTGTTCGGCGCAGAGCACGCCAACGTACAGCCCCACAGCGGCGCCAACGCCAACCTTGCCGTTTTCTTTGCCCTTCTGCAGCCGGGGGACACCGTACTCTCCATGAACCTTGCGCACGGCGGGCACCTCTCACACGGCTCCCCCGTCAACATCTCCGGCAAATATTTCAACATTGTCTCCTACGGCGTTTCCGAAGAAACGCAGACCATCGACTACGACGAGGTGGAACGGCTGGCACTGGAATCCCGCCCCAAGCTGATCCTTGCAGGCGCTTCCGCCTATCCGCGCGTGATTGATTTTGCCCGTTTCCGTCAGATTGCCGACCGGGTCGGCGCCTATCTGATGGTGGATATGGCGCACATCGCCGGTCTTGTCGCCGCCGGTCTGCACCCCTCCCCGGTGCCGTATGCCGACGTTGTCACCACAACGACGCACAAAACGCTGCGCGGTCCGCGCGGCGGCATGATCCTGTGCCGTGAGGAACTGGCAAAGGCAATCGATAAAGCCATTTTCCCCGGCACGCAGGGCGGACCGCTCATGCACATCATTGCCGCCAAAGCCGTCGCCTTCGGAGAAGCATTGCAGCCGGCTTTCCGGGTATACCAGGAAAAGATTCTCGAAAACGCGCAGGCACTGGCAACAGGACTGCTGAACCGCGGCTACCGTCTGGTTTCGGGCGGCACCGACAATCACCTGATGCTCCTGGATCTGCGCGGCCGTGACATCACCGGCAAAGAGCTGGAAGCGCGCCTGGATGCCGTACACATCACTGCCAACAAGAACGCCGTCCCCGGCGACACGCGCAGTCCGTTTATCACAAGCGGCGTCCGCCTGGGCACCCCCGCCGTCACCTCCCGCGGATTCGGCACCGCGGAAATGGACCGCATTGCCGCCTGGATTGATGACACCGTGCGTGACTTTGAAGGCACCCGTGCCCGCATCACCGAAGAGGTCATCGCCCTGTGTGAGCAGTATCCCATCTACCGCAACTGAAAAACACCATAAAAAAGAAAACACCGTAAAAAAGAAGAAAAGCAGCGTTTTTGCACACGGCAAGGACGCTGCTTTTCCGATTTCAAAAAATACGCACCATAAGTACAGATATGCCTGCCGCATCGGGGAAACTTCACTTTTTTCCTTTGATTTTTTCCCAATACGCCTGTGCGGCGCCCTCGGTCTTGTTGTTTCCGTAAGTGTAATACCGCCGGTCACGCAGATCGTCCGGCAGGTACTGCTGTGCCACATAGTGATTCTCATAGTCATGCGGATAGCGATACCCCTGGTACAGCGGCGCACGCAGATGTACCGGAACCTGTCCGCCCATTCCCTTCTCCGCGTCCGCCATTGCCATGGTAACAGCGGCATCCCCGGAATTGGATTTGGGCGCCGTTGCCAACAGAATCGCCGCATCGGCAAGCGGAATCCGCGCCTCCGGCATACCAAGAGAGACCGCCGACTGGCAGGCAGCATAGACAATCGGAATCGCCTGCGGATACGCAAGCCCGATGTCCTCTGCGGCAATCACCTGCAGACGGCGGCAGGCGGAAAGAAGCTCCCCTGAGGCAAGCAAACGTCCCAGATAAAACACCGCCGCATCCGGGTCCGACCCACGGATGGACTTTTGCAGGCAGGAAAGCAGATCAAAATGGGTGTCGTCGTTAAAATTGCCGACGCCGGACCGGAAGGCACGCACATCCTCCGCGCACAGCTCCCCGTCCGCGGCAAAATAGGTGTTTTCCAACAGTCCGATCGCACGCCGCACATCTCCTCCGCACAGCGTGGCAATCTGCAAAAGCAACGCATCCGACGCCGTCTTCTCTGTCTGATTTTCCCGATTGAGGTACGCCAGCGCACGCCGGAGCATGATCGCACAGTCCGCCGGCGCAACCGGCTTGAATTCAAACAGAGAGGAACGGGAAATGATGGCGTTGTAAACATAAAAATGCGGATTTTCCGTTGTCGAGGCAATCAGGGTCACACGCCCGTCCTCCATATATTCCAAAAGCGACTGCTGTTGCTTCCGGTTGAAATACTGGATTTCGTCCAGATACAGGAGCACCCCGCCGCTTCCGAACACGTTTCCGGTCTGCCGCAGAACCTCCTTGACGTCGTTCAGGGATGCACTTGTCGCGTTCAGCTTATGAAAATCCATCCCGGACTGCGCCGCAATGACGGACGCGGCGGTTGTTTTGCCGGTTCCGGGAGGGCCGAAAAAAATCATATTGGTCAGGCGTCCGCCCGCAAGCATTCTGCGGATTACGCCGCGTTCGCCGAACAGATGTGCCTGCCCGACGATTTCCTCAATGGTTTTCGGGCGGATCAGATCGGCAAGCTGTGCATTTCTCATTCCGCTTCCCCCTTTCCGTCTTTCCCGACGGAATAAACGGTTCCGTCCTCACAAACAATACGCGAAAGCAGCAATTCACAATAGGAATAGCGTTCATCCTCATAAACATGCACGCGTCCCTGCACGGTGACTTCCTCCCCCGGCAGCGGATACGAACCGCCGTCCGCCCAACGGATTTCCATCCCCGTCGCGCTTCCGTCCTCCAACCGCCGGTAACAGCGGTAGTACGTTTTCCCTTTTTCGGTCAGCGTTCCGAATATGCCGCAGAGCTGCAGCTCTTTCCCATCAAACTGCGCACCGTTTGCATAAATGTACGCAATCTCCTGCTGAAAGGAGGTCGGATTGTCCGAAATGACATAAACGCCTTCTGCATTCCGCGCCGGTGCGCCGTAATTCATATCAAGGCTTCTCTGTACCGCGTTCTGAAACCGCTCCCCGCCAACCGACATCGCAACAAACATGGATGCCATACTGCACGACGGCAGAACCGTCAGCGCCGCAAGCAGGAAAGGCAGTGCCGCAATTCCGCCCCTGATTCGTTTTCTTTTGCTTTTCTCTGTCCGTTTCATCCTTCAATTTTCTCCACTCTCCGGTTCGCTTTCCGTCCCTGCTTCCTGTGTTCTTTTGGCAAGAGAATCATAATATGCGCGGATGGTTCTTGCGCAGGACAGGGATGCGTAAGAACCGCCGGCACCCTTTTCCAGGACGGCGGCGACCACAATCTCCGGATCGTCGTACGGCGCCGCACTGACAAACAGCGCATTATCGGTCGATCTGCCTGTCTGTGCCGTACCCGATTTTCCGCCCACAATCACGGGGATCCCTGCATCTTTGTACATAAAGCCCGATACGGTTGACGAGGTATCCACCATGCTCCGCATCGCCTCCGCAATCACGCGCAGATCCGACTGCCGGAAGGGGTAGGCCGCCTGCGCCTCGACAGGCGTTGCGTACAGCACCTCCGTGCCGTCAAAGGAACGCACCTGTTGGAGAAGGTGCGCATTGTACCGCGTTCCCCCGTTGAGCAGCGTCGACAGATACAGCGAAATCTGCAGCGGCGTAAAAGTGTTCTCCGACTGCCCGATTGCCGCAACAATGGTATCGGTCGGCTGCCAATCCTTCAGTCCGTTTTCCAACCGGTAGTCCGGACCCGCCAGAATTCCCGTCTTCTCGGAAAGCTCCAGCCCCGTCGCGCTTCCCAACCCGTAAATCCGGCAGAAGCGGTTCATGGACTCGATTCCCATCACGCGTCCCAGCTCGTAAAAAAAGCAGTTGCAGGAAACGCGCAATGCCTCCCCCACATTGATAAAGCCGTGCTTCCCGTGTGGAGAAGAGGCACTGTTGTAAATCCAGCAATCCGGCTGATAGGAGGAATAATAGGTATAGGTTCCCGCACATTCCAACCGACTGCTTGCCGTGAAGGAACTCCCGTCCGCAAGTGTCGGCGACAGTGCAAGTCCCGCCGCCGCCATTCCCAGTTTGAAAACGGAACCGGGCGTATACACCCCGTTGAACGCCCTGTTCAGAAGGGGATTGTTCTCATCCGCGGCAAGCTGATCGTAATTTTTGTTATAGGTCGTCAGATCGTAGGTCGGACAGGATGCCGCGGCAAGAATCTCCCCGGTATCCGGATCCATCGCAACCAAAGCCCCGGCAAAGCACCCCGACGAATACCCGTTTTTCCGAACCCATTCGGTGTTTTCCCGCAGACCGTCCTCGGCGGCAATCTGCACCAGAATATCAATGGTCAGATATACATCCCCGCCCGCAACCGGCGCGCTCTTCATATACTCGTCCACCACATTGCCGTCCGCGTCTTCACAGATCACCCGCACGCCGTCCTGCCCGCGCAGATAGGACTCAAACGCCGCTTCACAGCCGGACAGTCCCACCGAATCGTTCATATTGTAGCCGCGTTCCTTATAATAGTCCCACGTTTCCGCCGTGATCTTTCCCACCTGCCCCAGCAGATGCGACGCGTATCCCGGATAGGCATACTCCCGCTCCGCGCGCGTGGAAAACGTCACGCCCGGCAGTGCCTGTTCCAACACATAGGTCACGGTATCCATGCCGACGTCCTCCGCCAGCACATAGTTTGCCAGATACCCGAAATCCAACGCCTCGGCGTTATACCAGACCCGCAAAAGGTACGCCATATTTTCCTCGGTATAAAGCGCATTCCCTTTTCGGTCAGTCAGTCCGTATTTTTTGCACAGGTAGGCGGCAAGCTGCGACGCAGGAACCGCCTCGGTCACATCGCGTTCCTGATCGGCGGCGGTCTTGTCCCGGCGCAACTCCGCCAGGCGAACCACCCGCGCAAGCCGGGTATGTATCGCACTCTCCGGGTCCAGTGCCTCTGCACTGTAGGCAAGATCCGGATAGGTCCCGGTAAAGGGATTGTAGTTTTTCCCCAACTGATCCAGCTTTCCACAGGCGGACAGTGCCGCCAGTGCGCGCAGAACAACGTCGTTGCGGGCGGTATTGTCTTCCGGCAACGCCTGAATATCCAGTTCCAGATCGTAATAATACCGGTTTGTCACCAATGCAACCCCGTTGCGGTCGTAGATTTCCCCGCGCTGTGCCTGCACTACTTCCGTCCGCTTGTACACCTTCTCCTCTGCCGCCGCCTGCCGTGCCTCCCGCGCCGCGGCGCCCAGCTGCAGACTTCCCAGACGGACAAGATACACCACGCACACCACACAGAAAAAGGAGGCAAGGATCACCAGACGCAAACCGGTATTGCGCGTTCTGCGTTTCATCTGTTATCCCCCCCTCTTTTTTCTTTCTGCTTTTTGTCTTTATGCACTCAGTGAGATCACAAAGAGCAACCCGCAAGCACAGTATGCAAGGATCATTCCCCAGGAAAAAACACCGTCTTTCCACAGGCTCTGCCGGGAAACGGGAACAACCGCAGGCAAAAGTTTTGTTTTTTTGCGCCGGACAATCACAAGCACAATGCCGGCAATCAGACAACCGAACATCCATACATTATACAGCATCAGCGACAGATAAGGCAGCAAATGCTCCCCGATGTATGTCATTCTTTCTGCTGCGGGCAGACTGTTCAGAAGATCGGTATCAAGATGGTCCGTAATCCAGGTTGTCAGCACGCCGCCGACCAGATTCACCAGCGCGTGCATCATCATACAAAGGTGAATTTTACCGGAACGGACATAAAGATATGCCAACAGAACGCCCAGCATGAACGTGTAGAAGAACTGATAAAAGTTTCCGTGAAACAGTCCGAACAACAGTCCCGACAAAAGCACCGCCGGCAGTTCTCCGAACCGCCGCATCCGGTCAACCAACAGTTTCCGGAAGATAAACTCCTCCCCGATCGGCGCCGCAATGACGGTAAACAGGAAGGTCTGCCAGAGCGGCGCGGCGTTCAGGGTGCTTTCCAACCCGTTACCGACGTCGTTTCCCGTCAGGCCGTTGAGAAAACTCATCAGACCGTTGCCGATGATGCTGCCAAGCATCATGCACCCGGTCGCAATCACGTAAAAAATCAGCCAATGTCCCGCACCGAACCGTTGCTTCTCCGGCTTGCAGGGTTCCACGCGGCGCAAAAGCAGCCACATCAGCGGAAGTGCGATTCCGTAAAGCGGCACAAAAGACGCAAGCCACTGGAACCAGGGGCTGGAGAGGAACTCCTTTGAAATTGCCGAACAGACCATGGCGAACACCACCTGTCCGGCGATGGTTGCAAACGTCAGAATCATCACGGACAATCCGACCGTTGCGTACTGCCTGCGCATCTCTCCGTCATGTACCGGTGCGTCCGGTACCCCCATGTTCGGCAGGAAAGAAGCACTGACACCCTCATAATCGTAATAATAATTCTGATTCATAGCGCCCTCCTCTGAGTTTTATCTGAATCGGTATCTCGGCTCCTGGCTGATCAGCCGCGGCGTCCGCAGAAGCTTTCCCAATCCCATGGCAACGCAGTCCAGCGGCTCCCTTGCCACGACCACACGCACGCCCACGGCACGGGAAAGGAATTTTGCCATGCCCGGGATCTGCGATCCGCCGCCCGTCAGCAAAAGCCCATAATCAAAAATATCTGCCGCAATATCCGGCGGTGTCTGTTCAATGGTCGCGACCGCCGAACGCGCAAGGGAATTCAGCATTCCGCGGATCGCCTCGAAAATTTCTCCGCTGGTGACCGTCACCGTACAGGCAAGACCTGTGCGGACATGCAGACCGCTGACCCGCATGCTGCCGCGGTTGATTCCCGGCAATGCCGTTGCCAGTTCCCTTTTGATATACTCCGCCGTCGACTCTCCCACCAGAATATTCCGCCGCAGGCGCAGATAGTTCTGAATCACGGTATCAATCCGGTCCCCGCAGGCGCGGCTGCTGTTGGAACAGACAATCCCACCCGAGCTGATCACCGCCATCTCGGTCATTCCGCCGCCGAAATCCATCAGCATACATCCCCGCGCGGCATTGACACGCAGCCCTGCGCCAACCGCCGCCGCAAGCGGTGCTTCCACCACCGCAACGGAACGCGCACCTGCCTCCAGTGCGACATTCTCCAGTGCCATCTGACCGACCTCGGTAATCTGTAACGGCGCGGACAGCAGAATTTTGGGATGGCTGAAAAAGGAAACCGCCTTCAGCTTGTGCAAAAACAGCTCCAGCATCCTTGCGGCGGCGTCGAATTCCGCCACGGTGCTCTCTTTGATCGGGCGGTAGGCAAGAATTCCGGAAGGGGTCTTGCCGAGCATCCGTTTTGCATCCCCGCCGGTTGCGATCACTTCGCGTGTGCGCTTGTCCAGTGCAACCACCGACGGCGCACGCAGAACAATGCCGTCCGGCTCCGCAAAAATACGGATATATGAGGTTCCGAAATCAATTCCCATCCGTCTTCCCATAAATAACGCCCCTCCTTTCTCCCGTCTTCCGTTTTCCGTCCGGTCGGTTATCCGTTTGCCTCCCGCAGATCCGCAAGAGAACAACCGAATGATTCCCGCAAAAGCCCGCTCAGACGGTTGACCGGCAGCCCGACCACGTTGTAATAACATCCTTCAATCCCGGAAATCCAAAGTGCCGCGCCACCCTGGATGGCATACGCGCCTGCCTTGTCATACGGTTCCGTACCAGCAAGATATGCCTGCAGTTCCCCCTCCGGAATCGGGGAAAAAGTGACGCGGGTGCAGACACTTTCGGTCGCCTCTTCGTCGTTTGCCAGTACGCAGATACCGCTGTAAACACAGTGCACATTGCCGGACAGCATCCGGAGCATTCTCTCCGCATCTGCCGGGTCCCGCGGCTTGCCGAGAATCTCCCCTTCGCACGCCACAACCGTGTCCGCCGCAAGGATCAGTACACCGTCCGTCATTTCTCCGGCACCCGCCAACCGATTCCGCACCGCCTCCGCTTTCCGGGCAGCAAGAGTACGGACAAGTTGCGCGGGATCCGTCAGATCGCTGTGCTCATCCGCATCCGCGGTCATGACCGTAAACGGCACACCGAGCCCCGCCAGAATTTCCCTTCTGCGCGGCGATCCGGATGCCAGAATCACCCGTGTGAATTTCATATGCGCTCTTCCTTTCCGGTATCTTTATCCAGTGTATCAGTATACCACAATTTCCGACCCATTTCAAGAGCTTTTTGTAAACACCGCGCGTAAAACTTCCGGCGGCTCCCGCAAAAAAGGCCGCCGGTTTCTCTGCCGACAGTCTTTTCGGGTTCCTGCATTTATCATCGGAGAACGCGAAAGCGCGCCGCCTTTGCTTCCTTCTCATAAGGATGAATTATGAGAAGCAAAAGCACTCGGGCGGGAGGGACGAACAGTTTCGGCTGTTCGTCCTTTTCGTTTTGCGAAAGGCTTTGTGAGCCTGAATAACTTATGTGATCCTTTTCGAACTGAAAGGAATACTCGGCTTTGTGTTGCTTTCCGTTATTGTTTGCCTTGCGTCAAAGCTTTTGCGAAAGCTGTATTTGATTATTCCGGCGGTCGCGGCGCTGACGCTGATGCTGTATATGTTGGTAAAGAATATTGCGTAGTTGGGGGGCTTTTCAACTGTGAGTTAAAGCAGTCGTCGCCCGAATACCTTGACAGGGGGGCGCCTGCCCTATATAATGGTATCTGAGCACCGGTGATTCAATTCTTAGAAACGGGGGAATCAATATGGACATGTTTATTGGAGAAAATATCAGGCGTTTGCGTCGTGAGAAGGGAATTACGCAGGAGGTGTTGGCAGAGCGTTTGCACGTCTCGGCCGCAGCTGTTTCGAAGTGGGAGCGCGGAGATAGCATCCCGGATATCGGAATGCTATTGCCGCTTGCATCCTATTTCAACGTATCAACGGATGAACTTCTTGGGGTAGACTCGGCTAAAACAAGGGAAAAGGTGAAAATCGTCTTTGAAGAACGGAATCGCTTGTCCACTCTCGGCAAGGAGCGCGAGGCGTTCGATCTGATTGTAAACGCTCACAGGGAATTTCCGAACGATTGGCAGCTTATGGAGGACTATATGTGGAAGCTCGTCTATGATCCGTATCTTGATGACCGGAGAGGCGATATTGCGCATAAAGAGGAGCTGTATGATCTTTGCGAGCGGGTGCTTGACGAGTGTCCGGTGGATCAGGTGCGCTATTCAGCGCTGAACATCCTTGAAGGACTGTACAGTTTGGACGGTCGAAGTGACAGGGCGCTGGAAACTCTAAAACGCTTTCCGACCATGTACTATTCACAGGAAAACCTGCTCACGCTTTTTTATGACGAGGGCTCCGACGAATGGTGGGCGGCTGTACGTGCGAAGATTGCGCAGTTCGCCGAGACGATGGTGGTAGACATTCGGAATCTTGCGCTGAAAACCGAGGATCCTCGTGAGTCCATTCGCGTTATGAAAAAGGCGGTCGCGCTGTGCGAGCTGGTGTACGATGAGGGGGATTACTGCTTCTTGTATACGCATCTGTCCGATCTGTACATCTTCATTGCCCACCGATACGTCAGAATTGATGACACGGACACTGCGCTCGACTGCTTTGAAAAGGGCTTTCTGTATGCTAAGGCGTACGATAATCTTCCGCTGACGAAGACGCATACATCGTTCCTTGTCCGTGGCAATGTCTATGACAAACGCAATACAAGCTCTATGACAGACCGAAATAAGGTCGCAGAGGAGCTCGAACACCTTCTTGAAAGCGGTTCCTACCAGCAGTTGAAGGATACCGAACGAATGCGGGCACTGATTGCCGCATATCAGCCGCTTTGCGGCAAGAAAGCGCTCTGAAGCGCCTGTCGACCCACTGCTCACAAATCCTCACTGACAGTTGTATTTGAAACAACCATTTGATAATTGATTTCTCCGGAATTTGTGATACACTATAATCACACCGGTGATTAATTATTGGAGTTGTAATTGCGCAGTCAGATTTTTCGTCAGATGAAACAAAGATTCTTGTCTGTAGTGAAGCTACAGGCAAGAATTTTTGTGAAACATGACTAAAAACGCCCGGCAAGTGTGCCACTCGGGCATTGCGCGGGGATGTCTTAACAATTGTGTTTAGAAACACACCCTAATTGGGAGTGCGATTTGAGGAGTGGGAATAACGAAAGGAACAGCCGAATCCCCTGTAATCAAGAGGGCTCGGCTGTTTTTTTAATGCTTTCGCTTTTTTACTTTTACTGTCTACTTGACAAAGGGTGATTCAGACACTTGTCTGTCACCGGAACTTTTTGAACACGAATTACTTGTTGTAAATTTCAATCTCGGACAACTGGAACAGGAAGCCATCTCCGAAGCCGGCGAGGTCACGCAACTTGGTCGCACGAATACGTACATACCTCGCCTGGACGGTATCCTCCAGCTTCACGGTAATCGGAACAGTCCCTTTGTTCTGCGTCGGATACTCCACCGTCTTGACGGTGGTGAAGGTCTCCCCATCGTCTGAAACCTGCACCTCAAAGATCTGTGGGAAGTACTCGTCGTTGACACGCGGGATCAACACGATGCGATCCAGCGTGTAGGCATCCATCAGGTCAACCGTAAAGTACTCCTCCTCGTCAGCTGTCGCGTGCCGGTTCAGAGCAGACGACCACAACGTGCCATGGTTTCCGTCGGTCAGTCTGGAAGGATCCCAGCCCGCCAGGTTGCTGGATGCCGTCACCGGGCGATTCAATGCCACGTTGGTTCCGTCATCCTCGCCGCCCGCTGTCTTGTAGTGCGAACTGTCCGCCGGAGGCAGACTGCCATCGTCATGGAAGACCTCAATCTCGGCAAGGGCAAAACCGCTTCCGGTACCGCGCGTAACGTACACGCGGACATAACGGGCTGTCACCGCCTCAAACTGGAAGCTGGGAACAGCGTTGGCTACATCCTTGTAGTCCGTCTTGGTAAGAATATCAATCCAGGTTTCGCCGTCGACGGAGAACTGAATGGCAAAATCACGCGGGAACGCCTCTGCCATATCGTAGCCTGAACCGGTAGGGTATAGGTCAACGCGGTTGAAGGTCACATCGCGGAGGAAATCCACCGTGACAAAGCCCTGCTCAGAGCTTGTGCGCCAGCCGCGGGCAACGCTGTTTTCATCGGTACGGTTTCCGTCCGTCAGCGTATACGCATACCAGCCGTTACCGGGGTTAACCTCGCTGACAGAAACAGGCTTATTCTTCGCCAGATTGTCCTTATCAACATCCACGACCTTATCCACAATGTTGTCATGCTGACCAACCGCGAGCAGGATAAAGCCACCGGGCCGGAAGGTCAGGGTAACCTTTCCGGAGGAAATATCCATTTCCTCGTAGGAGGCATTGGTACAGTTGTACAAATGCGTAATACGGTCAGACAGGGAGAACTCAGCAGTCGTTTCCTTCTTGTAGTCCTTATTGACCAGCATGATGTAGTCACGCCCCGTCTCACGATCCTGCATCAAGGAAACGATAAAGCGTCCGGTCTCCGGGTAAATGGGCGCAGTATTTCTGTTCAATGACGTCACGCCCGCCTCCGTGCCGCGGTTGTGGTACACCTCCAGCGCATCCAGCCGACGGAGCAGACGCCCCACCTTCAGCACCTGTGCGTTGATTTCGGTGACATCATCGTAAATATCGGTCTTCTCGCCGTAAGGAGAGATGATTCCGTAATCTGCCGGATCACAAAAGCCGGTCGTCCACCATGTGAAGTAGGTATAGGACTTGATCCCGTATGCAAGGCCGGCAGAAGTATGCAACCGGATTTCGTTGCCGTTGGTACGACGGAAGTTTCCGTGCTCACCGATGGACTGAATGTAGAACGCGGTAGGCACATCGTACTTCAGACCGATTTCGCGGAACTGGTTCAGGTTGGCGTACATGGCGGACGGATTCCCGCCGTAATAGGGGAACGGGTACTGGTCGTAGGAAAGGTAACTGTAATTCTCCCGCCCGGTCGCGATGATGGTATCCTCTACGTGACCCTGGTAGTTCTCAAACACCCAAGTTGCAAAGGAAGGCAGGAAATTGAGGCGTGCGCACAGTCCGTTCTGCTTGATGATCCGGCAGACGCGTCCGTATGCCCACGGATTGGTCGGCTCGTCAACGACATGGATACCGATGATAGTAGGATCATCCTGCAAACGGGTCAGGTAATCTACCAACTGGGCATCGGTCATGGACATAATACTCTTGCCGTCCGCACCGGGATTGTACGTCACGCCGATTCCACGCTCGGCGGCAAGCTTCAGCTCATTCTGAGGGCCGTCCTTACCGCTGATCAGCTCACGGTTGGTCATCTCGATAAAGGTGATATGCGCATCCCGGATCCAATCGTACTGCTGGGGCGTCGTGAACTTTGCAGGCGGCTCCCAGAAAATGCCGATTTCAATGTTATCCCCCTCGGTGGGGAAGACATTGAGTGCAGGATCCTCCGGCGGAATCGTCTCAGACTCGGTAGTCTCTTCCGTGGTGCCGGATTCCGTCCAAGGCTCGGTGGGTGTCTCAGTTTCCGTGTGTTGGTCAGAACCAGTCGGTTCTCCCGATTCCTCTACGTGCTGTGTCCCCGTGGCAGAGGTTTCCTCGCCGCCGTTTCCGGTGCATCCGGTCACAGCGCAGCAACCCAGCAACAGCAGAGCCATCGCGGGAATCAAGCGAAACAAACGTTTGGCTGAATACTTCATTTTAACCATTCTCCTTTTCTCGGCTTTCATTGCGTATTGTGTAGAGTCTGCGAACAGCATCGCATACACGCATTGTACCATTTTGTTCGCCATTTGTCAATGCTTCTGTGCAATTTTGATGCAAATTGTTCACTCGGAGAAATCCGCATTAATCAGGCTGTACTTCCAATGGATCAAAAAGCACGCCCCGAACGATTGCTTGGGGCGTACTATATACAGCCGAACTCAGGATACATACGACCCGATACGTGTTTTGCGCAGGGCTACCAACAGAACAAGCCCCAGTACCCACGCAGAAATTACCTCCCCGATTCCGACAGTCAGGCACAGGTAAGTCCTCCGTGTGGATTATTCTTTCTGAATTAATTATACCATTTTTTCGGCTGTTTTTCAAGGACGAAAAGTGCAAACAAAAACACGCAGAGTTCATTTCTGAATTCTGCGTGTTTTTGTTTGCACTCTCA
>ERZ809074.635-NODE-635-length-53743-cov-104.233385_pt1 | contig 53743 bp, 56 predicted proteins | sample MGYA00520795_ERZ809074 | MGnify/ENA primary metagenome ERZ809074 (study PRJEB31570, sample SAMEA3212989) | Homo sapiens | biome: human-gut; feature: human gut; material: fecal | place: Sweden | collected 2011 ...
CAAAACCTTGCCGCAGGGCGGATTCATTCCGCCCGGAGGAAAATGAAATCCGGGTCCCCTGTCCGGCCTTGGCCGGACAGGGGATCAAAGCAGCCGCCTGCAAGTCTGGGCCTCAGCTACTTCCGAGAGGAACGGTAAAACTTCAAATCCACACAAATGGGACGCGCCTCTCGGGGTGCGTCCCTTTTATTGGTTCACAAAGAAAACCACCGGCTCTGCCGGTGGGAAAAAATAGCCTATGGCGAGGGGAAGAGTAGACAAGAAAAAGTCTCCGAGTTAAAGTAAGGCAAAGGTTTGCCGGCCAAGACTTACAAAAACAAGGAGACTAATTCATGACAAGTAATAAAACCAACGACAAGCAAAAGCTTGCCTGTGATGGTGATGGCCTGTTTACGGGCGGTAGGGCAGAGAATGCGAACGAAGAAAAATTCGTGCCCCTTGAGGGGCTTGCCAGTAATAGGCCCTTATAGGGCCAGATCAAACCTCCGGCTTAGCCGGAGGTTTTGATTTTCGCAGGGCACAAGGCACATGGGAATCGCCAAAGTGCCGCCCTACAGGCCCTCTCAGTCACCTTCGGTGACAGCTCTCCCAGAGGGAGAGCCGGGTCCGTAGGGCCCGCTGCCCTCGGCGGGCCGGAGGGGGGTCATGCATCTAATATAAAATATTACAAAATTTACTTTTCACCGCTTGATTCTTATGGTCCGGTCTGGTATGATAAACTGTAATACACGAACGGAGGACCGCATATGCACGGTTTTTGGCGGGCCGCCCTGTACGCGGCGGCCCTGGGCATTCTGGCCCACCCGGTGGGACAGGCTCTGCCCCGCCGCTGGTTTGACCCTTACCGGGCCCCCTATCGCTGCCGGGACTGGGAGCAGGGCGGCCGGATATACAACAAGCTGCACATCCGCCGCTGGAAGGACCGCCTGCCGGACATGAGCCGCCTGATGCCGGACATGGTGAAAAAGAAGCTGGCGGCGGCGGACCCCATGTCCCTGGTGCAGGAGACCTGCGTGGCCGAGTGCGTCCACTGCTGGCTGGTGGTGCTGTCCGTGGGTATGCTTTTTTTGTGGAAAAGCGTGTGGTCATGGGCGCTGTGGCTGGTATACAACCTGCTGGGCAACGTCAGCTTCATCCTGATCCAGCGCTATAACAGGCCCCGCCTGCTTCGTCTGGCGGAGAAGGAGAACAAAAAACGTCTATGAAAATTGCCATTCTCTCCTGCAACACCGGCGGCGGGCACAACGCCGCAGCCGCCGCCCTGGCGGAGGAGCTGTCCGCCAGGGGTCACGAAAGCAGGACCTATAACACCCTGGACTTTCTGCCCAAGGGGGCGGCGGACCTGATCAGCCGGGGCCACGACTTCGCTTATCGCTATGCCCCCAAGCTGTACGGCGCGGGCTATCGCATGGAGGAGAAGCGCCCCTCGCCCCTGCTGTATGAAAACAGCATCCGGGGCATCGGCCCCCTGTATGAGGCGCTGGTGGACCTGGGAGCCGACGCGGCCATCTGCGTCCACGTGTTCCCGGCCATGATGATGACGGGGCTGCGCTGCGGCTACGGTCTGCGGATGCCCACCTGGTTCGTGGCCACGGACTTCACCTGCTCTCCCGGGGTGGGTGAGCTGCAGCTGGACGGCATCTGCATCCCTCATCCGGCCCTGACGCTGGAGTTTCAGGCGGCGGGCCTGCCCGCCCAGCGCATCTTCCCCACGGGGATCCCCATCCGGCGGCAGTTCTGCCAGACCCCGGACCGGGACGCCGCCCGGCGGCAGCTGGAGCTGGAGGGCTGCCGCCATGTGTTTACCCTGGCCTGCGGCAGTATGGGGGCCGGGCCCCTGCGCTCCACCGCCGCCTGCATCGCGGGGCTGCTGGGGCCGGAGGACCGGCTGGTGGCGGTGTGCGGCAGCAACCAGCGGATGCACCGCCAGATGATCGACGACTTTGTGGACAATCCCCGGGTCCGGGTTCTGGGTTTCACGGAACAGATGTGCGCCTATATGCAGGCGTCGGACCTGCTGATCTCCAAGGCCGGGGGCCTTACCACCGCCGAGGCGGTGGCCTCCCGGACGCCGCTGCTGTATCTCAACGCGGTGCCCGGCTGCGAAAGCCGCAACATCGACTTCATGACGAGCCGGGGCTATGCCCTGGCGGTGGAGAGCGACGAGGAACTGAAGCCGCTGCTGTCCGGTGTCATCAGCGGGGCCATTGACCCCACGGCCATGCTGCGCCGCCGGGAGGAGGAGTTCCCCCGCAACGCCGCCGCAGCCATCTGCGACCTGGCCTGCGGCGCACCCACAGCATAATATAAAAGAATCCCGGCTGCTTTCGCAGCCGGGATTCTTATGTTCGCACTTTCGGGTTCAGCCGTGACTTAGCCGAAGTTCACGTCCAGGCGGACGATGCCGTCGATGGCGATGTCGAAGTAAGGAGCGGAGCGCTTCTCAGACTCGGCAAAGTAACCATCGTGGACGACCTCGGTGTCATGCTCCATGTTGGCATCGTTATCCACGTCGGCCATGTAGGAGGTCAGGTGGCCCTCGGCGTCGGTCTTCATGTCAGCGGTGACATTCTCGCCGGTGACGGTGAAGGTGGACACGTCAAAGACGTGCAGCTCGCCGTTCTCCAGCTTCTTCATGGCCTCGTCAATGGCGGCTTGGGTGCCGTCGGCGGCCACGTTGGTGTTCAGGTCGGACAGAACCACGGACTTGGTGGCCAGGGTGCCGGTCCAGTCAGCGTCGATGGTCTTGCCGTCCATAGCAGCCTGGATGGCGTAGACATAGTAGGGAGCCCAGTCAATGCGGGAGGAGATGATGTAGGTGTTGGGGCCAACGGAAACGGTGGAGCCGTTGTAGGACACGTTGGGCACACCGGCCTTCTCGCAGGCGGTGGGGGCGCCCATGGAGTCAGCGTGCTGGCTGATCAGGACGCAGCCGTTCTGGATCAGCTTCTCAGCGCCTTCCTTCTCGGCGGTCTCATCGTACCAGCTGCCGGTGAAGGTCACTTCCATGGTGGCAGTGGGGCAGACGGAGCGAGCGCCCAGGAAGAAGGAGGTGTAGCCGGAGATAACCTCGGCATAGGTGAAGGCGCCAACGTAGCCCATCTTGGCCTTGTCAGCGGTGATCTTGCCTTCCGCGATCATCTGGTTGAGCTTCATACCGGCGGCAATACCGGCCAGGTAGCGGCCCTCATAGATGGAGGCGAAAGCGTTGTGATAGTTGGACAGGCCCTCGGTGTGAGCGCGGACACCGGTGGAGTGGCAGAACTGGACGTTGGGGAACTCCTTGGCGGCCTCGATCATGAAGGACTCGTGGCCAAAGCTGTCGGCGAAGATGATGTTGCAGCCCTGCTCAGCCAGCTCGGCGGCAGCGTTGTAGCACTCCTGGCCTTCGGGAACGTTCTTCTTGATGAAGTAGTCTTCATTCTCCACCAGGCCCAGGGTCTGGCAGGCTTCCTTGGCGGCGTTGATGAAGTTGAGGTCATAGGTGGAGTTCTCATCGTGCAGGGTGATGAAACCCACCTTGATCTTCTTGGTCTCGGTGTTGTCATCGGGCTTGTCGGTGCCGCCGTTGGAGCAGGCCACCAGGGACAGAGCCATGACCAGAGCCAGGATCATTGCAAGGACTTTTTTCATGTTTTGTTTTTCCTCCTTTTAATATGTAGCGTCCGGCTGAAAGAAGTGCGAAATGTGCCGCACGCCTGAATAACGGGTCACCCCGGCATTCACATGTTATGTAGTATTATACAGGATTCTCGGAAGGATTTCAACTAAAAATGCAATAAATGCCAAAAATTTCACCGAAAGCTACAATTCCACCGAACGGCTCAGGGAAAGAACCGGCGGAATCGCAGAAATTACCGCCCCGGCGATAGAAAATTCCGGCAGCAGCCCTTGGCCGTGCTTATGGCGGGGGATAGGGCATTGCCCGCAGGGCGGGGGACGCTCTGCGGGCAATGGGGGGATATTTTTACTGATGGACCCGGGTACCGGTCTTGCCTTCGATGCCGTCCTTGGCCTTCTCCAGCAGGGTGATCAGGGCGGTGCGGCCGGCCTTGGACTCGGCGAACTTCACCGCAGCCTGGACCTTGGGCAGCATGGAGCCCTTGGCGAACTGGTTCTCGTCCATATAGACCTTGGCCTGGGCCGGGGTCAGGTCGTCCAGACCCTTCTGGTCGGGCTTGTTGAAGTTGATGGCCACCTGCTCCACGGCAGTGAGGATCACCAGCACGTCGGCGTCCAGCAGCTCGGCCAGCAGCTCGCTGCCGAAGTCCTTGTCGATGACGGCGGGGGTGCCGCAGAGCCTGCCGTCCTTGCGCACCACGGGGATGCCGCCGCCGCCCACGGCGATGACCACATGACCGGCGTTGAACAGGGCCTTGATGGACTCGGCCTCCACGATGTCAAAGGGCTTGGGGGAGGGGACCACCTGGCGATAGCCCCGGCCGGCGTCCTCCACCATGGTATAGCCCTTTTCGGCGGCGATGCGGTCGGCGGTCTCCTTGTCATAGAAGGCGCCCACGGGCTTGGTGGGATTCTGGAAGGCGGGGTCGTCCTGGGACACCACGGTCTGGGTGACGATGGTGGCCACGGGCTTCCGGATGCCCCGGGCGGTCAGCTCGTTGCCGATGGCCTGCTGCAGGTGATAGCCGATATAGCCCTCGGACATGGCGCCGCACTCGGGGAAGGGCATGTCAGCCTTGATGGCGCCGGCCTCGGCGGCGGTGGACAGGCCCAGGTTGATCATACCCACCTGGGGGCCGTTGCCGTGGGCGATGACCACCTCGTTGCCCTCGGCGATCAGGTCCACGATGGCCTTGGCGGTTTTGCTGACCAGGGCCAGCTGCTCGGCGGCGGTGCTGCCCAGGGCGTTGCCGCCCAGGGCGATGACGATGCGTTTGGACATAGTGCTTTTACCTCTCAATAATCAGAATGAGCGGGGATAGCGGGGGCAAAAACGCCCCCGCTATGTAGTTTTACCGGATTCAGAAGGATTTACGCTGCCCCTTGCCCTCGTCCATGGCCATCAGGGCGCGGACGGGATCCTTCACCTGGGCCAGGAAGATCATGGCGGCGATGATATAGGGCTTGTAGGAAGCCTGCTTGTACAGAGGCACGATGTAGCGGTCGAACACGGAGTTGTCCACTTCGCCCTCGGCGCAGCTCAGGCCGGTGATGTCGGCGGGCAGGCAGTGCAGGTACAGAGCCTTGCCGTCCTTGGTGAGCTTCATCATCTCCTCGGTGCAGGCCCAATCCTTGTGCTGGGCGTTCTGGGCCAGCAGCTTCTTCTCCAGAGCGTCGATGCCGTCCTTGTCGCCCTGGGCATACAGCTTGGTGCGTTCCTCCATGGCGGCGAAGGGAGCCCAGCTCTTGGGATACACGATGTCGGCGTCGGTAAAGGCCTCGGCCATGGAGTTGGTCTTGTGGAACTTGGAGCCGTACTTCTCGCAGTTCTTGCGGGCGATTTCCTCGACCTCGGGGAACACGTCGTATCCTTCCGGATGGGCCAGGGTCACGTCCATGCCGAAGCGGGTGAACAGGCCGATGACGCCCTGCGGGACGGACAGCGGCTTGCCGTAGCTGGGGGAGTAGGCCCAGGTCATGGCGACCTTCTTGCCCTTCAGGTTCTCCACGCCGCCGAAGTAGTGGATGACGTGCAGCATGTCGGCCATGCACTGGGTGGGGTGATCCACGTCGCACTGCAGGTTCACCAGGGTGGGCTGCTGCTCCAGAATGCCGTCGCGATAGCCTTCCTTCACGGCGTCCATGAAGGTGGTCTGATACTTGTGGCCCTCGCCGATGAACATATCGTCCCGGATGCCGATGACGTCGGCCATGAAGGACACCATGTTGGCCGTCTCGCGGACGGTCTCGCCGTGGGCGATCTGGGACTTCTTCTCGTCCAGGTCCTGGACCTCCAGGCCCAGCAGGTTGCAGGCGGAGGCGAAGGAGAAGCGGGTGCGGGTGGAGTTGTCGCGGAAGATGGAGATGCCCAGGCCGGAATCGAAGATCCGGGTGCTCTTGTTGCGCTCGCGCAGGTCACGCAGGGCGTCGGCCACGGTGAACACGGCGTCAATCTCGTCGTCGGTCTTGTCCCAGGTCCAGTAGAAGTCGGTCTTGTACATATCGTTGATATGCAGCGTCTCCAGATGGCGTGCCAGCTCGATGGTCTTGCTCATAGTGTTTTTTCTCCTTTATTTTATGTGTGTGAGTATTCTGATATATACAGCCTGCTGTTTTCAATCAGACTTACTTGATGTCGTTGCCGGTGAGCTCCTGGCGGAAGCTGGTGGCGGAGCCGTCCTTGTTCTCGGGCTTGTACAGGCCGGGAACGGCGGCGTACAGGGCGGCGCAGGTCACCAGATCCTGCTTCCAGGTGATCTCGTTGGGGGCGTGAGCCTGGGACTCGGCGCCGGGGCCGAAGCCCACGCAGGGGATGCCGTAGCGGCCCTGGATGGACACGCCGTTGGTGGAGAAGGTCCACTTGTCGGTCAGGGGACGGCCCCGGCGGGTGGACATGGCCTTCTCGTCAGCGCCGATGCGCTCGGTGCCCCACAGGGCGTGGTGGGCGTCGATCAGGGCCTGGACGTGGGGAGCGGACTCCTTGTTGATCCAGGTGGGGAAGAAGCACTCGGTCTCGTAGACGTGGCCGGTCCAGGCGGGACGGTCATACATATACATGGACACCTTCACGTCCTTGGCGTACTTCTTGCAGGCGGGCAGGTCCTCGATCTCCTTCAGGCAGGACTTGTAGGTCTCGCCGGCGGTCATGCGGCGGTCGATGGAGATGGCACAGGAGTCGGCCACGGCGCAGCGGGAGGGAGAGGTGTAGAAGATCTGGCTGGTGGTGCAGGTGCCCCGGCCCAGGAAGCGGGCGTCCTCATAGTGCTCGGGGTTGAACTTGGGATCCAGCATCTTCACCAGGCCGTTGATCTCGGTGGAGCCGTCGGCGGGATTCTCGTTGAGGTCGCGGATGTTCAGCAGCACCTCGGCCATCTTGTGGATGGCGTTGTCGCCGCGCTCGGGAGCGGAGCCGTGGCAGGACACGCCGTGCATATCCACGCGGATCTCCATCCGGCCGCGATGGCCGCGATAGATGCCGCCGTCGGTGGGCTCGGTGGAGATGACGAACTCCACCTGGTTCCGGGCGTCCTCGGGACCGTTGAAATATTCATTGACGATGGACTGCCAGCACATACCGTCGCAGTCCTCCTCCTGAACGGAGCCCACCACCATGATCCTGTAGCCCTGGGGAATCAGGTCCAGATCCTTCATGATCCTGGCGCCATAGGTGGCGGCGGCCATGCCGCCCTCCTGGTCGGAGCCGCCCCGGCCATAGATGACCTCGTCGGTCTCATAGCCCTGATAGGGGTCGGCTTCCCAGTTCTCGATGTTGCCGATGCCCACGGTGTCAATGTGGGAATCCAGGGCGATGATCTTGTCGCCGGTACCCATCCAGCCAATGACGTTGCCCAGCTTGTCGAACTCCACCTTGTCATACCCCAGGCTTTCCATTTCCTGGGCGATGCGGCGGACGACGCCCTCTTCCTGGCAGGATTCCGAGGGGATGGCGATCATGTCCCGCAGGAACTTGGCCATAGCGGGACGATAGTCCTGTGCGGCCTTCTTGATGGCTTCGAAATTCATGGTGTTACCTCCGTTTGCTTTCCTTATTTTCTGTCTCAACAGGGGGGAGATTGTTCTCTGTGCTTTTATCATATCACAGAGAACGCAGATGTCAAACAAAAAATCTGGATTCCTAAAAATTTTTTTGGGAAAGCCGTTGATTTCTGAAAAAAGTGTGGTATCATGGGGGTGTAGAAAAATTGCGGAGAGGTGGGCTATGGAGGAAAAACGTTTGGAAATGCTCAAGCAGCTGGCGGCGGGCATCGCCGCGCAGTTCGGCAGCAACTGTGAGGTAGTGATCCACGATGTGTCCAGCAATCATCCGGACCACTCTATTGTCCACATTGAAAACGGCCATGTGTCCGGCCGCAAGGTAGGCGACGGGGCGTCCCAGGTGGTGCTGGATCAGATGGCGACCCAGGCCGAGCACCCCCGGGACCACCTGTGCTATCTGACCCGGACGCCGGACGGCAAGATTCTCAAGTCCTCCACGCTGTATATCCGCAACCGGCGGGGGGCCGTGACGGCCATCTTCTCCATCAACTACGACGTGTCGGGGCTGATGATGATCCAGAGCACCATCGGCGACCTGCTGTCCACCCAGGACAAGGAGCAGACGGAGCCCGAGCGCATCATCAACGTCAACCACGTTCTGGACGAGCTCATTGAGCAGTCCGTGGCCCTGGTGGGAAAGCCCGTGGCCCTGATGAACAAGGACGACAAGGTCCGGGCCATCCGGTTCCTGAACGAGTCCGGGGCGTTCCTGGTGACCAAGTCCGGCGACAAGGTGGCAAAATACTTCGGTATTTCCAAATATACCCTTTATTCTTATATCGACGCAAACAAAGACGGAGACAAATAAATCAGGAGGAAAAGAAAACATGATCGATCTGACCATCAACAAGACCGGCCTGGAGCACAATATCCAGAAGGCTAAGGAGAACCACATCATTATCCCCACCATCGCCCAGATGCAGAACCCCGACCTGATCCCCGAGAAGATCAAGGCCAAGCTCAGCCACACCGGCCTGTGGGACGTGGACCCCGTGAACCTGTTCCGCATCTCCTGGCACAACGAGGCCAAGGAGCAGGGCGGCCTGTTCCAGGCGGTTCCCAACTATGTGGAGATCCCCAGCAAGCTCTCCGGCGTGCCCTGCCGCATCATCGCCATGTCCGGCAAGTGGTTCCCCACCGGCTGCCATAAGGTGGGCGCTTCCTTCGGCTGCCTGGCCCCCCGCCTGGTCACCGGTCAGTTCGACGCCACCTATCACCACGCCGTCTGGCCCTCCACCGGCAACTACTGCCGCGGCGGCGCCTTCAACTCCAAGCTGCTGGCCTGCGAGTCCGTGGCCATCCTGCCCCAGGATATGTCCAAGGAGCGCTTCGACTGGCTGAAGTCCATCGCCGGTCAGATCATCGCCACCCCCGGCTGCGAGTCCAACGTCAAGGAGATCTTCGACAAGACCTGGGAGCTGAAGAAGGATCCCACCATGATGATCTTCAACCAGTTTGCCGAGATGGGCAATCCCCTGTGGCACTACAACGTCACCGGCTACGCCCTGGCCGAGCTGTTTGAGGCCGTGAAGAAGCCCGGCCAGACCTTTGCCGGCGCCTGCTTCACCTCCGGCTCCGCCGGCACCATGTCCGCCGGCGATCTGCTGAAGGAGCGCTATCCCCACCTGAAGCTGGCCGTGGGCGAGGCCCTGCAGTGCCCCACCATCCTGGACAACGGCTTCGGCGGCCACCGCATCGAGGGCATCGGCGACAAGCACATCCCCTGGATCCACAACGTGAAGAACACCGACATGGCCATCGCCATCGACGATGAGGATTCCCAGCGCCTGCTGCGCCTGTTCAACACCGCCGACGGCAAGGCTTACATGAAGAACGAGCTGGGCATGAGCGACGAGGAGATCGAGAAGATGTCCTGGCTGGGCATTTCCGGCATCGCCAACGTCCTGTGCTGCATCAAGATGGCCAAGTACTATGAGCTCACCGAGAACGACGTGGTGGGCACCGTCCTCACCGACTCCGCCGCCATGTATCAGTCCCGGGTGGACGAGCTGAACCAGCTCCACGGTGCATACAACGCTCATGAGGCCGCCATGGATCATGCCCGTCATATGCTGGACCTGAAGACCGACAGCATGCTGGAGCTGACCTACACCGAGCGTAAGCGCGTCCACAACCTGAAGTATTACACCTGGGTGGAGCAGCAGGGCATGACCGTGGAGGACCTGAACGCCCAGTGGTACGACACCAAGGGCACCTGGGATGTGGTCCACGCCCAGGCCAAGGAGTTGGACGAGCTGATCAACGAGTTCAATGAGGCCACCGGTCTGCTGAAGGCTCTGTAAAAAAATGGGAGAGGTACGGCGGAAGAAAATACGGTTACCTGCATCCGCATATGAGCACGGCTGGTATTTTGTGACGATTTGTACCCAAGCGCGCATGAAGGTTCTTGCGCAGATACGACCTGTTTCTGTAGGGGCGGACGACTCTGTCCGCCCCTGCGGTGTATTACTGACCCCGCTGGGGTCCATCGTGAGGGAATGTCTGGAAAGACTTTCGGACGATGCGGCTGGCATTTCCGTGGACAAATACGTCATCATGCCCAACCACATCCATGTAATCATTTGCATCGACGGTGAAAAGGGCGGACAGAGTCGTCCGCCCCTACAGCGGCTGATGCAGCGTTTCAAATCCATTACCACACGGCGGGCCTGGGACATGGGATATACAAAGCTCTGGCAACGCTCCTATTATGACCACGCCATCCGCAATGATGCCGATTATCTCCGCACCTGGCAATACATCCACGACAATCCCGCCCGGTGGGCGGAGGACGAATACTACTCGGAATAAGGAGAAGAGAGACCATGAAAAACGTGAAATACGGCAAGTGTGTCCGCTGCGGCCGGACGTATGAGGCCAAGCCCGACCTGACCAACTGCGAATGCGGCGGCATTCTGGACATCGTGTACGACTATGACTATATCAGGTCCGTTCTGACCAAGGAGAAGCTGGCCAAGCGGGAAAACCGCTCCATGTGGCGCTATCGGGAGCTGCTGCCGGTGGAGGAGACCACCCCCGACACCCCCCTGCGGGTGGGCTGGAGCCCCCTGTATGAGGAGCCGAAGCTGGCGGAGCTGCTGGGCATCCGGCGTCTGTGGGTGAAGGACGACGGCCAGAACCCCACCGCCAGCCTGAAGGACCGGGCCAGCGCCATGGCTGTGGCCAAGGCCTATGAGGCCGGGGCCAGGACCATCGCCTGCTCCTCCACCGGCAACGCCGCCTCCTCCCTGGCGGGCAACGCTGCCGCCGCGGGCTTCAAGACCTATATTTTCGTGCCCGAGCGGGCCCCCAAGGGCAAGGTGGCCCAGCTGATGATCTTCGGCGCCAACGTCATCTCCGTCAAGGGAAACTATGAGGAGACCTTCAAAATGTCCGCCCAGGCCATCGAGAAGTACGGCTGGTACAACCGCAACGCTGCCATCAACCCCTATCTGTCCGAGGGCAAGAAGACCGTGGCTCTGGAGATCGCCGAGCAGCTGAACTGGGAGATGCCCGACTATCTGGCCATCTCCGTGGGCGACGGCTGCACCATCGCCGGTGTGTGGAAGGGCTTCAAGGATCTGTATGCCATCGGCTTCATCGACAAGCTGCCCCGTCTGATCTCCGCCCAGTCCTACGGCTGCTATCCCATCAACCGGGCCATCCAGGAGAACAAGTCCTGGGAGCCTATGGAGGAGAATACCATCGCCGACTCCATCTCCGTGGGCGTGCCCCGGAATGCCGACAAGGCCCTGGCCGCCATCCGGGAGTCCAACGGCCTGGCCGTCTGCGTCACCGATGAGGAGATCCTGGCCGCCCAGCGGCTGCTGGGCCGCACCTGCGGCGTGTTCGGCGAGCCTGCCGGGGTCACCGGCGCCGCTGCCCTGAAGAAGGCCTGCGAGCAGGGCCTCATCGAAAAGGACGCCACCGTGGTGTCCGTGGTCACCGGCAACGGCCTGAAGGACGTGGCCAACGCCATCAAGTCCGCCGGTGAGCCCCTGCACATCGAGCCGGACCTTGACCTGATGGTCCGGGGCTTCGCTGAGCGGGGCGTCACCGTGGAATAATGCAGTACGGCTGCGTGGCGCCCGCCGTGTTTCTCAGCCGCCCCAACCGGTTCATCGCCCGGGTGCGGCTGGGGGAGCAGACGGTGGAGTGCCATGTGAAAAACACCGGCCGGTGCCGGGAGCTGCTGGTACCCGGGGCCACGGTATATCTGGAGCGGGGAACCAACCCCAACCGCCGCACCGCCTGGGACCTGATCGCCGCCGACAAGGGCGGGAAGCTCATCAACATGGACGCCCAGGCCCCCAACCGGGTGTTCGCCCAATGGGCCCGGGAGCGCTGGGCCGATGTCCGCCCCGAGGTGCGGTACGGCCGGTCCCGGCTGGACTTCTGCCTGGACGGCCATCACCTGGTGGAGGTGAAGGGCGTGACCCTGGAGCAGGACGGCCGCTGCCGCTTCCCCGACGCCCCCACGGAGCGGGGGACCCGGCACCTGCACGAGCTGATCCGGGCGGTGGAGGAGGGTTATCAGGCCACGGCGTTTTTCGTGATCCAGATGGAAAACGCCCTGGACTTTGCCCCCAATGACGACACGGACCCGGCCTTCGGCCAGGCCCTGCGCCAGGCGGCCCGGGCGGGGGTGGAGATCGCCGCCTATTCCTGCCGCGTGACCCCCGGCAGCATCGAAATGGACCGCCCGGTCCCGGTGCTGCTGTAAGGCGGGGGAGATGCCGGAAAACACGCAGATCTTCATCCTGTCAAAACATTTTCAATAAGATGCAAGGGAGGAAGTAGTGATGGAGGAGAGAGAATATGCATCCAGGGAGGATGTGGAAGACACCCGGGCAATCGGCTATGGAGTGAATCCGGCGGTCTGGATTGTCTTAGCACTGGCGGTTGTGTTTGCTGTCGCGGCGGCCCTGCTTCAGCCCAAAAGCACACCTGAATCGGAGGCGGAGCGGCTTGCAGAAGCCGTGTTTGGCAGCGCTGCCAACGTCACCAAGGTCACGGCAGAGGCAGACGGCACTTCGGACATGTCTACAGATCGGATGGAGGAACTCTATTCTAACATATTGGACGAAATGGAAGCTGGCGACTACCTGTCCCGGGAGGACATCATCGGGGCCAAAGAGGTTTCGGTGAAACTCCGAATTGAGGTTGAGGGCGTTGTGCGTGACGGCACTGCGCTGGTATGTGTGGCAGAATGCCAGAAGTCCTGGGAGGCAGTGGGCCTGCAGTTTTCCTGGGACTAATGCCGAATAATCGCAGAAACGCCCGCTGGCACATGGCCAGCGGGCGTTTTTTGCGGTGATATCGTTTTTTTTACAGCATAGTCACCATGGGGATCACCATGGGGCTGCGCTTGGTGTGCTTGAACAGATAGCTGCTGACGGCGGCGCGCACGGTTTTGCAGACCTCGCCCTGGTCCTTCCGCCGCCGGGCGGACATACCGTCCACGGCGTTCTGGGCAATGTCCCGCAGCTCCTGCAGCAGCTCCTCGGACTCCTTTACATATACAAAGCCCCGGGTGACGATCTCCGGCTGGCACAGCAGCTGGTGATCGTGGGAGGACATGGGCAGCACGATGACCACCATGCCGTCCTCGGCCAGGAGCTTCCGGTCGTTGAGGACCACGGCTCCCACGTCGCCTACCCCGGAGCCGTCCACAAAGACCTCGCCGGCGGGAACGGAGGCCTCGCACTTCATGTGCTTGGTGGTCAGCTCAATGACGGAGCCGTTCTCCGCCACGCAGATGTTGTTGGGGTCCATGCCCATGGACTCCGCCACCCGCTTGTGGATCTGCAGCATCCGCTGCTCGCCGTGGAGGGGGATGAAGAAGCGGGGACGGGTCAGGGCGTGGATGATCTTCAGCTCCTCCTGGCAGGCGTGGCCGGACACGTGCAGCATGTCCGCCTTGTCATACACCACGTCGGCTCCCTTGCGGAACAGCTCGTTGATGACCCGGCCCACCGTCACCTCGTTGCCGGGGATGGCGGAGGCGGAGATGATGACCTTGTCCTGGGGGCCGATGTCGATCTGCTTGTGGGTGGAGAAGGCCATGCGGTACAGGGCGCTCATCTCCTCGCCCTGGCTGCCGGTGGTGATGATCACCTGCTGCTGAGGCGGCAGGCCCTTGATGCGGTTGATGTCCATCACCGTGCCCTTGGGCAGCTTCATATAGCCCAGCTCCGTGGACACCTTCATGATGTTCTCCATGCTGCGGCCGGTGACGGCCACCTTCCGCCCGCAGGCGGCGGCAGCGTCGATGACCTGCTGGATGCGGTGGACGTTGCTGGCGAAGGTGGTGACGATGATGCGCTTTTTGCACCCGGTGAACTGTCGGATGAAGGTCTTGCCCACGGTGCGCTCGCTCATGGTATAGCCCGGGCGCTCCACGTTGGTGGAGTCCGCCAGCAGGGCCAGGACACCCTCCTTGCCCAGGGCGCCGAACCGGGCCAGGTCGATGACCTCCCCGTCGATGGGGGTGGAGTCGATCTTGAAGTCGCCGGTGTGGACCACGGTGCCCATGCGGGTGTGGATGGCGAAGGCCACGGAGTCGGCGATGGAGTGGTTCACATGGATGAACTCCACCTGGAACTTTCCGGCCTTCACCGTCTGCCCGGCCTCCACGGTCACCAGCTTCGTGCTGTCCAGCAGGCGGTGCTCCTGGAGCTTCAGCCGGATCAGCCCGGCGGTGAAGCGGGTGCAGTAAATGGGCAGGTTGATCTGCTTGAGGACATAGGGGATGGCCCCGATGTGGTCCTCGTGGCCGTGGGTGATGAACAGGCCCCGCAGACGGGACTTGTTCTTCACCAGATACGACACGTCCGGTATCACGCAGTCGATGCCGTACATATCGTCGCCGGGGAAGGCCATGCCGCAGTCCACCACGATGATCTCGCCGCCGTACTCATAGGCGGTCATGTTCTTGCCGATCTCGTTGAGACCGCCCAGGGGGATGATTTTCAGTTTTTCTGCCATATTTTCAGATGATTCTCCTTTTAGAAATTCAGTATTTGATGGGATGGTGCGGCCCTTTCCCCCAGGGCTGTGCGCCGGAAAATGGGCGCACCAAAACCGGGACGCATCCGTCCGCCCGGCGGCCCTGCATCGCCGCCGGCGCCCGGAAGGGGCGCCCGTCTGCCGTGGTGGTAAAGGGGAGGGAGGCGCAGGGAGGGAGTGGACCTCCAGCGCGTCCCGGTTATACATGAACGCGAGGGCCCGCCGCCCCCGCTCAGCATACAAAAACGTCCGTCTCCGGCCTGTGGGCCGGAACGATTATACATAGTATAGCACATTCATCCGGGTTTGTACAGTGTTTCCCTTCGCTTTTTTCCCCGGGTCTTCGACAGAGGCAAAAAATCCCCGGAAAATCCATTGTGAACGGCGGGAAGATATGCTATAATAGAAAATCAACTATTGTAAAGTGGATCTGTATGCCTGAGGGAGGGAACACCCTTGAACAAAAAGCTCACCAATATCCTGCGCACCAACGTCACCCTGTATTTCATATGCCTGGTGCTGTTTGCCCTGGCGGCCATCCCCTTCGACGTGCGGCTGGCCATCGGCGAGGGGGCGGCGGCGGTGCTGCTGCTGATCATCGCCCGGCGGCGCAGCCGCTCCGTGCAGCAGAGCATGCGCCAGTATATGGACCGCTTCACCGGGGGCATGGATTCCGCCCGGTCCAGCAATATGCTCTTTGCCCCGCTGCCGATGATGGTGTTCGACATGGACACCCAGGCCGTGGTGTGGTGCAACGACGGCTTCCTGGCTCTGACGGAGCAGAAGGAGGGCGTGTTTGACGCCCACCTCAACGCCGTGGTGCCCACCTTCTCCGTCCGCTGGCTGATGGAGGGGAAAAACGAGTGCCCGGAGCACGTGGTGTGGAACCACCGGATCTATCGGGTGTATGGCGGGCTGACCCGCCCCACGCCGGATACCCCCGCCACCATGGCCACCACCTATTGGATGGACGTCACCGACTCCGAACAGCTGCGCCAGACCTTACAGATGACCCGGCCGGTGGTGGCCATCCTGATGGTGGATAACTACGAGGACCTGATGAAGGCCTGCCCGGAGAGCAAGCGCTCGGCGGTGCTGGCCCAGCTGGAGGAGAAGCTGGATCAGTGGTCCGCCGGGGCCGACGGCCTGATGCTCCACTATGACCGGGACCGGTATCTGTTCGTGTTCGAGGAGCGCAGCTATTCCGACTATGCCCAGCACCGCTTCGCCGTGCTGGATACCGTGCGGGAGGTGGCGGCCGGCGGCGTGGCGGCTACCCTGTCCATCGGCGTGGGCCGGGACGCCGACAGCTTCGACGCCCTGTTCAAAAACGCGTCCCTGGCCCTGGAGATGGCTTTGAGCCGGGGCGGCGACCAGGCGGTGGTGAAGGACCGGCTGAACTTCCAGTTTTACGGCGGCCGGGCCAAGAGCACCGAAAAGCGCACCAAGGTGAAATCCCGGGTCATGGCCAACGCCCTGGGCGAGCTGATGGACGACGCCCGGCAGGTGTACGTCATGGGCCACAGCTATGCGGACATGGACTCCCTGGGCGCGGCGGCAGGCGTGTGCTGCATCGCCCGCAAGCGGGGGAAGAAGTGCCAGATCGTCATCGACACCGAGAACAACGCCGCCCACCCCATCCTGCGCAAGCTGGTGGAGCAGCCGGAGTATCACGGAGCCTTCCTCACCGGCAGCGAGGCGTTTCTGAAGGTGCAGCCCGGCACCCTGCTGGTGGTGGTGGATACCAACCGCCCCGGCAGCGTGGAGTCCGAGCAGCTGCTGGAGACCTGCAACCGGGTGGCGGTCATCGACCACCACCGCCGGGGCAGCAGCTATATCGAGAAAATGGCCCTGAACTATCACGAGCCCTACGCCTCGTCGGCCTCGGAGCTGGTGACGGAGCTGCTGCAGTACCTGGTGGAGCCGGGGGACATCCTCAAATGCGAGGCGGAGGCCCTGCTGGCGGGCATCGTGCTGGACACCAAGAACTTCACCAACCGCACCGGCGGCCGCACCTTTGAGGCGGCGGCGTATCTGCGCCGGGCCGGGGCCGATACCTCCGACGTGCAGCGGATGTTCCAGGGGGACCTGAAATCCATGATCGCCCGGTACGACATTATCCGGCAGGCCCAGCTGTATCACGGGGACCTGGCGGTGGCGGCGCTGGACAGCACCTGCGACCGGGTCACGGCCGCCAAGGCCGCCGACGAGCTGCTGACCCTGAAGGGCATCCGGGCCTCCTTCGTCCTGTATCCCAAGGACCAGGGGGTGTATATCTCCGCCCGGTCCCTGGGGGAGGTCAACGTGCAGGTGATCGTGGAGGCTCTGGGCGGCGGCGGCAATTCCACCACCGCCGGGGGACAGCTGAACGTCCCCGATATCGCCGTGGCCCGGACGGCGCTGCTGCGGGCCATCGACGAGTATTTTGAAAAATAAGAAATCATATGACACAATAGGAGGAACCAACCATGAAAGTGATTTTGCAGAAGGATATCCGGGGCAAGGGTAAGAAGGGCCAGATGATCGAGGTGGCCGAGGGCTATGCCCGCAACTTCCTGTTGCCCAAGGGCGACGCCATCCCCGCCACCGCCGACGCCATGAACACCATGCGCCTGCAGGAAAAGGCCAAGGCCAAGGCCGACGCCGAGGCCAAGGCGGCGGCACAGGCCATCGCCGAGCAGCTCAAGGGCATCCAGGTGAAGATCCCCTGCAAGGGCGGCGAGGGCGGCAAGCTGTTCGGCTCCGTCACCACCAAGGAGATCTCCTCCGCCCTGAAGGAGCAGTTCGGCCTGGAGCTGGACAGCAAGAAGCTGGTGCTGCCGGACGCCATCAAGTCCTTCGGCAGCTATCAGGTCAAGGCCAAGCTGGGCTTCGAGATCAGCGGCCTGGTGAACGTTCTGGTCTGCGAGGCCAAGTAACCGGGAGCAAAAGTACCCAACGAAAGGAGCTGTTTCCGTGGATGAATTACTGATCCGCCAGGCGCCCCACTCCCCGGAGGCGGAGCAGGCGGTGCTGGGCTCCATGCTCATCGACGCCGACTGCGTCAAGGACGTCATGGACAAGCTCCAGCCCGAGGACTTCTACCTGCGCCAGAACCGGGAGATTTTCGAGACCATCTATTCCATGTTCGTGTACTCCAAGCCCATCGACGGCGTTACCGTGGCCGGGGAGATGGAGCGTAGCGGCCTGTATACCGACGACACCCGGGGGTATCTGGTCCAGCTGATGGAGGTGACCCCCACCAGCGCCAACGTCATGGAGTATGTGAAGATCGTCCGGGAAAAGGCCCTGCTGCGGGCGGTGGCCTCCGCCGCGGCGGACATCACCGCCATGGTCCAGGAGGGCACCGGCGAGGCCAACGCCGTTCTGGAGGCGGCGGAGCAGAAAATCTATGCCATCCGCCGGGGCCGCAGCGCCCAGAACATGGTGCCCATCAGCATGGTGCTGCAGGCGGTGCTGGAACGGCTGGGGGAGCTTACCGCCGCAGGCGGCGAGACCATGCCGGGCCTGACCACCGGCTTTTCCGACGTGGACCGGAAGATCAACGGCCTGAATAAGTCGGACCTGCTGCTGCTGGCCGGCCGCCCCGGTATGGGCAAGACCAGTATGGGCCTGAACGTGGCGGTGAACGCCGCCAAGGCCAGCCGGAAAACCGTGGCCGTGTTCTCCCTGGAAATGTCCCGGGAGCAGCTGGTGACCCGGCTGCTGGCTGGGGAGGGGCTTATCGACAACACCCGGCTGGTCACCGGGAACCTGCGGGAGAGCGACTGGGTCCGCATTGCCGAGGGGGCGTCCACCCTCAGCCGCCTGGACATCCGCATTGACGACAATCCCCTGCTGACGGTGGCGGATATGAACGCCAAGTGCCGGCGGCTGGACGACCTGGGCCTGGTGGTCATCGACTATCTGCAGCTGATGACCTCCGCCGGAGGCAAGGGCTACAGCGGCGAAAACCGCCAGCAGGCGGTGTCGGATATCAGCCGTATGCTGAAGATCATGGCCAAGGAGCTGCAGGTGCCGGTGCTGTGTCTGTCCCAGCTGTCCCGTGCCAACGAGAAGCGGGACGATAAGCGGCCCATGCTGTCCGACCTCCGGGAGTCCGGCGCCATCGAGCAGGACGCGGACATCGTGATGTTCCTGTACCGGGACGATTATTACAATTCCGATTCCGAAAAACGCAACATTGCCGAGTGCATCGTGGCCAAAAACCGCCACGGGGAAACCGGCAAGGTGGAGCTGCGGTGGCTGCCGGAATACACCTCCTTCGGCACCCTGGAAAACCGCTATCAGGAGGAGAACTGATGGATCTGCGCCCGTTTATGGAGCGGTGGCATATGCTGCCGCCTTCCGGCGGGGTGATGCTGGTGGCCGTGTCCGGCGGGCGGGACTCCGTGTGCCTGCTGCACTATCTGGCCGCCATGCCCCGGGATTTTTCCGTGGCGGCGGCCCATCTGGACCACGGCCAGCGGCCCACGGCGGGCCGGGACGTGGCCTTTGTGGAGGAACTGTGCCGCAGTCTGGACGTTCCCCTGACGGTGGAGCGGGCGGATGTGCCCGCCCTGGCCCGTGAGCGGGGCGTGGGGCTGGAGGAGGCCGGGCGCATGGCCCGGTACGACTTCTTCCGCCGCACGGCGGACCGGCTGGGCGCCCAGCGCATCGCCACCGCCCACCACGCCGCCGACCAGGCGGAGACGGTGGTGCTGAACCTGGTCCGGGGCACCGGGATGCAGGGCCTGGCGGGGATCCCCCCGGTGCGGGGCCGGATCGTCCGGCCTCTGCTGGAAACCTCCCGGGAGGACATCGAGACATACCTGGAAGTCCACCGTCTGTCCCACGTGGAGGACGAGACAAACCGGGACACCGCCCTGCGGCGGAATCTGCTGCGCCGGGAGGTCATGCCCCGGCTGGCGAAGCTTCACGACGGGGCCGTCGCCAACATCTGCCGCACGGCGGAGCTGCTGCGGCAGGAGGACGCGTTTCTGGATTCCCTGGCGGCGGACTATCTGCCTGCGGCGGGGCTTACCGCCGGGCGGCAGCGGCTGCGGTCAGCGCCGGAGGTGCTGCGGCTGCGGGCCCTGCGCCTGCTGGCGGAGCGGCTGCCGGTGGGGAAGAAGGACTTCACCGCCGCCCACTATCGGGCGCTGGCCGATCTGCTGGAGGGGGGCGGTATGCTGACCCTGCCGGCCGGGGCCTGCGCCGTGTGCCGGGGGCAGACGCTGACGCTTCTGCCCCCCGGGCCGCCGCTTGCCCCCGTGGTCCTGCACCCAGGGAAGAATTTTTGGGGAGAATACACAATTTCCGTTCGGAAAACCGCCGGAAATTTTTCTCGCAGAAGCGATACAATTGTTCTGAACTGTGATAAGATAGACGGTGCGCTGTCCGTGGGCCCCTATACCGGGGGCCAGCGGCTGACCCTTCCCGGCAGCCGGGGCGGGCGCAGCGTCAAGCGCCTGCTGGCGGACCGGGGAATCCCTCCGGAGCTGCGGCAGCGCGTCCCGGTGCTGTGCGTCGGGGACCGGCCCGCCGCCGTGTGGGGCGTGGGCACGGACATGGAATTTCTGCCGGAGGAGTCCGGCCAAAATATGGAGATCACCGTAACAACAAATGGAGGAAACCGCAATGGCTAAGAGCAACATGGATCAGGATATCCTGAAGGTCCTCATCACCGAGGACGAGATCCGCAACCGCACCCAGGAGCTGGGAGACCAGCTGTATGACCGGTTCCACGACAAGAACCCCATGTTTGTGGGGGTTCTCAGCGGCTGCTTCATCTTTATGGCGGACCTGGTCCGGGCCGCTCAGCTGAAAAGCGAGGTGGAGTTCATCGGCCTGTCCTCTTATAAAAACGCCACCAAGTCCTCCGGCTGCGTCCAGATCACCCGGGACCTGCAGCGGGACATCTCCGGCCGGGACATCATCGTGGTGGAGGACATTCTGGACTCCGGCAACACCCTGGCCTTTTTGAAGGACTATATGCTGGCCAAGGGGGCCAAGAGCATCACCATCGTCACCCTGCTGGATAAGCCCGCCCGCCGGGAGAAGGCCATCACCGCCGACCTGTCCGGCTTTGTGGTGCCTGACGAGTTCGTGGTGGGCTACGGCCTGGACTACTGCCAGCAGTACCGCAACATGCCCTATATCGGCGTGCTGAAGCCGGAGGTCTATAGCAAGTAATTCCAATCCGCCAGAGGGGGAGCGAAGGGAGGAGCATCGCCGTGGAGGAACATGAAAACCGCCCCGTGGGGGGCAAGCGTCTGGCCCCGGAGTCCCGGGGCGGCTTCTGGAACAACTGGGGATATCTGATCGTCACCGTGGCGGTCATCGTGGTGCTGTTCAAGGTGATCTTCCAGCTGAGCTGGGTGCCCTCCGGCTCCATGGAGACCACCATTCCCGAGGACACGCTGCTGATCTCGTGGCAGCTGCCGTATATGGTGTCGGACCCCACGCCCCAGCGGGGGGACATCGTCACCTTCTGGAGCGATGAGCTGGGCAAGCTGCTGGTCAAGCGCGTGGTGGGCCTGCCCGGGGACGAGATCACCTTCCAGGACGGGTATACCTATATCAACGGCGAGATGCTGGATGAGTCGTACCTGCCCCGGCAGGGCATCACCCAGTGCAGCGCCAGCTTCCTGGTGCCGGAGGGCTGCGTGTTCTTCATGGGCGACAACCGCACCGGCTCCAACGACGCCCGCTTCTGGAAGCAGCCGTATATCTCCGTGGACAACATCCGGGCCAAGGTAATGGTGGGGATATCGGTGCTGCCGGACAACAGCTGGCGGGGCGTCCGGGTGATCCATTAAAAGAGAGGGGGCCTTTATTTGACCGCCAACAAGAGAAGATTCAGCTGGGGGGCCGTCCTGCTGGTGCTGCTGGCCATGTGCCTGGTGTATTACCTGGCCTCGGGCCTGCGCAGTCAGGACGCCGTCAGCTATGCCCAGGTGCGGCAGCTGTTTCTGGACGAAAAGGTGCAGGAGTTCGCCATCAGCGACACCCGGCTCACCGCCAAGCTGTCCGACGGCAGCACCGTCAGCTGCGACCTGTATGACTTTCAGGTGTTTTACGACGATCTGAACGACCTGGTGCAGCAGCAGCACGACCAGGGCATCATCCGGGACTATACCTATCACGCCGACCACTCCACCAACTGGCTGCAGCTCCTGCTGCCGTATGTGCTGGTGATCCTGGGGTTCATCCTGCTGATGAACCTGATGGCCCGGATGACCGGGGCAGGCCCCGGCGGGGCCCAGGACCGGATGTCCCACTTCGGCGACGCCCGGGTGCAGGACACCCCCCAGGACAGCAAGGTCACCTTCCAGGACGTGGCCGGTGAGGACGAGGAGAAGGAGGAGCTCCGGGAGATCGTGGAGTTCCTGCGCCAGCCGGACAAGTATCTGGCCCTGGGGGCGCGGATTCCCAAGGGCGTGCTGCTGGTGGGCCCTCCGGGTACCGGCAAGACTTTGCTTGCCAAGGCCGTGGCCGGTGAGGCGGGGGTGAAATTCCTGTCCATCTCCGGCTCCGACTTTGTGGAGATGTATGTGGGCGTGGGCGCCAGCCGGGTGCGGGACCTGTTCCGCCAGGCCAAGCAGAATTCCCCCGCCATCATCTTCATCGACGAGATCGACGCCGTGGGCCGCCAGAGAGGCAGCGGCCTGGGCGGCGGCCACGACGAGCGGGAGCAGACCCTGAACCAGCTGCTGGTGGAAATGGACGGCTTCACCGCCAACGAGGGCGTGGTGGTCCTGGCGGCCACCAACCGGGTGGACATTCTGGATCCGGCCCTGCTGCGGCCCGGCCGCTTTGACCGGCAGGTCTATGTGGGACTGCCGGATATCAAGGGCCGCCGGGACATCCTGGCCGTTCACGCCCGGAACAAGCCCCTGGCGGAGGACGTGGACCTGGACAAGCTGGCCAAGGGTACCTCCGGCTTCACCGGGGCGGACCTGGAAAACCTGCTGAACGAGGCGGCTCTGCTGGCCGGGCGGCGGGACGAGAAGGCCATCACCATGGACGATTTGCAGAAGTCCGTGATCAAGGTCATCGCCGGGCCGGAGAAGCACAGCCGGGTGATCCCCGAGCATGAGCGGCGGCTCACCGCCTATCACGAGGCGGGCCACGCCGTGGTGATGCACGCTCTGCCGGATCTGGACCCGGTGCACCAGATCACCATCGTGCCCCGGGGCCAGGCAGGGGGCATGACCATCTATCTGCCGGACGAGGACCGGTCGTACCTCTCCCGCAGCTATCTGCTGGACAACATCGCCGGGCTGCTGGGCGGCCGGGCGGCGGAGCAGCTGGTGCTGGGGGATATCTCCACCGGCGCTTCCAACGATATCAGCCGGGCCACCCAGATGGCCCGGAAGATGGTGGGGACCTACGGCATGTCCGACCGCATGGGCAACGCGGCCTTCGACGCCGGACACGACGAGGTGTTCATCGGCAAGTCCATGGCCCAGACCCGCCCCTATTCCGAGGAGACGGCGGCGGAGATGGACCAGGAGATCCGCCGCATCATGGACGAGGCCTATGGCCGCTGCCGGAAAATCCTGGAGCAGTATCGCCCCCAGCTGGACCAGGTGGCCCAGTTCCTGCTGCAGCATGAGACCATGACCGCCCAGGAGTTTGAGGACGTGTTCCGCTCGCAGGCATAAAAAATAAACTCCCCCGTCCGGGGCAGCCGAAGCTGCCTGCGGGCGGGGGAGCTCGTTATGGGGATTACTGGTCCTCCTCGGTGAAGTGCACGTGGGAGAAGATGTGGTCCTGGCAGAAGCAGCGGTACCCGGCGCACTTGCTGCAATAGCGGAACTGCAGGTTGGGATAGTCCGTGTCCGTGCGGCCGCAGACGGCGCACTTGTGGTGATAGCCCCGCTGCTGCTGCTGTTGGCGTACGGCCTTTTTGAAGTTCACCGTCTGGGGGTTATGGCGATATTTCTGCTGCCGGATAAAGGCGTCAATAGCGGGCCAGATGAACACCAGGAAGTTCAGCAGCGCCACCACCGGCAGGATGGCTCCCAGCCAGCTGCCTGCCAGCAGGGACTGCACAATGCCAATGACGAACACCGCGATATCCAGCCAGGCCAGCCACTTGATCTTCACCGGGATGAAGAAGAACAGCAGCAGCCGGGTGTCCGGGAACAGGAAGGCGAAGGCCAGGAACATGGACAGGTTCACATACTCCGTGCCGCCCACGGGATAGCCTGTGCCGGAAATGGCGGAGGCCGCGATGGTGACGATGGCCGTCAGCAGGACGCCGCTCCAGTAGTAGAGGTTGAAGCGGGCGGTGCCCCACTGGCGCTCCAGGGAGGTGCCGATCCAGTAGTAGAAGTACAGACTGACGGCCAGCCAGAAGGGACTGCTGCTGGCGGGGACGAAGATGAAGGTGATGATGCGCCATATCTCGCCCCGAAGTGCCTTGCCGCCGTCCAGATACAGGAAGGACAGGGCGTTGGCGTCGGCGCGCATGGTCAGCAGCATCAGAACGTACACCGCCACGTTGCCGATGACGATCCAGCGCATCAGGTCCGGGACGCCAAAGCGGGGGTGCCGGGCGCAGAAGCGGTCCACTGCGGTATAGAGCTTTTTCAAGGGGAAATTCCTCCAATACGATTCAGGTGGGTCTATTGTAACCCATCGCGGGTGAAAAGTCATTACCTTTTTTTGAACATTTGGTTCCCGGCGCTATGCAAAAGGGCGAAAACGTGGTAAAATAGCAATTCAAGTGCTGGGAAAGGGGGCGGCGGCATGTTCAACCGGGCCTATGTGGAGATCACCAACGTGTGCAACCTGGCCTGCTCCTTCTGCCCGGGTACCCGCCGCCCGGCGGGGTATATGCGGCCGGAGGACTTCCGGCTGCTGGCGGAAAAGCTCCGGGGCCACACGGCGTATCTGTACCTCCATGTGATGGGGGAGCCGCTGCTGCACCCGCAGCTGGAGGAGATCCTGGCCATCGCCCGGCAGCTGGACTTCCGGGTGTGTATCACCACCAACGGGACGCTGCTCCCCCGGCGGGGCCGGGCGTTGGCCGGGGTCCACAAGGTCAGCGTGTCCCTGCACAGCTTCGAGGGAAACGACCGGGCGGAGGGGCTGGAGGCGTATCTTTCCGGGGTGTGGGACTTCTGCCGCCGGGCGGCAGGGGAGGGCACCCTGTGCGCCCTGCGCCTGTGGAACATCGGGGGACGAGACCGCCGCAACGGCGAGGTGCTGGACTTCCTGAGCCGCCGGCTGGGCGGGGACGTGCTGCTTCTACCCACGGACCGCCGGGGAAACCGGCGGCTGGCGGAGCATATTTTCCTGGAACAGGCGGAAAAATTTGATTGGCCGGACCCGGAGGCACCGGAAAGCGGCACGGAGTTCTGCCACGGCCTGCGGCAGCAGCTGGCGGTGCTGTGGGACGGAACGGTGGTGCCCTGCTGCCTGGACGGCGACGGCCGCATGGCCCTGGGGAACCTGTATACAAGCTCGGTGGAGGAAATTCTGGCCTCTCCCCGGGCGGCGGCCATCCGGGAGGGATTTTCCCGGCGGCAGCCGTCGGAGGAGCTGTGCCGCCGGTGCGGCTACGCCGCGAGGTTTTAGCCTATGGATGAGATGGAAAATCGACTGGCCCGGCTGCCCGGGGCCCTGCTTCCCTGGTACCGGGAGAACCGCCGGGTGCTGCCCTGGCGGGAGGAGGTGTCCGCCTACCGGACCTGGGTGTCGGAGATCATGCTGCAGCAGACCCGGGTGGCGGCGGTGATCCCCTATTTTCAGCGGTTCATGGCGGCCTACCCCACGGTGGAGGACCTGGCCGCCTGCGACGAGGGGGAGCTGATGCGGCTGTGGGCCGGATTGGGATACTACAGCCGGGCCAGGAACCTGCGCCGGGCGGCGCGGGTGATCGCGGAGGAGTACGGCGGGGCGTTCCCCCGGACGTATCAGCAGCTGATGGCGCTGCCGGGGGTGGGGGACTACACCGCCGGGGCCATCCTGTCCATCGCCTTCGGGGAGCCTGTCCCGGCGGTGGACGGCAATGTGCTGCGGGTGGCCGCCCGGGTGGGCGGCTGTGAGCTGGACATTCTGGACCCCAGAAACCGGCGGCAGTTCCGCCGCCGGATGGAGGCCGTCATGCCCCGGCAGGAGCCGGGGGCCTTCAACCAGGCGCTGATGGACCTGGGGGCCGGGATCTGCCTGCCCGGCGGCGCGCCCCTGTGCGATACCTGCCCGGCGGCGGACTTCTGCGCCGCCCGGGAGCAGGGACGGCAGCGGGAGCTGCCGGTGCGGGCCCCCAAAAAGGAAAAACGCCTGGAGGAAAAGACGGTGTTCCTGCTGCTGGGACCGGAGGGCACGGCCCTGCGGCAGCGGCCGGACACGGGACTGCTGGCGGGCCTGTGGGAATATCCCCATGTGCCCGGCCGGCTGACGGAGGAGCAGGCAGCCCGGCAGCTGCGGCAGTGGGGGCTGACGCCCCGGGCCTGGCTGCGGCAGCTGGACGCCCGGCATATTTTCACCCACATCCGCTGGGAGATGACCGGATACCTGGTGCAGGTGGAGGGCCTGGGGCCGGCGGACTGGCTCTGGGCCGACGAGGCCCGGCGGCAGCGGCTGGCGATCCCCTCCGCCTTTGACCAATTCACGCGGGCCTTGCCCGCAGAAGGAGACTGACGATGGCGCAGCTTTATTTCAAATTCGGGGCCATGGGCTCCAGCAAAACCGCCAACGCCCTGATGGCGCGGTTCAACTATGAGGAGCGGGGCCAGGAGACCCTGATGGTGAAGCCCCGGCTGGACACCCGGGACGGGGACCACATGGTCTCATCCCGCATCGGCCTGACCCACCCCTGCATCTATTTTGACGAAATGCGGGCCATGGCCGACGAGGAATTGCAGAAATACGCCTGCATCATCATCGACGAGGCCCAGTTCCTCACCAAGGACGAGGTGTTTTACCTGGTGCACCTGGTGGACGACTGCGGCATCCCGGTGCTGTGCTATGGGCTGAAGGTGGACTTCCGGGGCCAGCTGTTCGAGGGCAGCTATTATCTGCTGGCCATGGCCGACAAGCTGGAGGAGGTCAAGACCATCTGCTGGTGCGGCAAGAAGGCCGCCTTCAACGCCCGGTTCGACAGCCGGGGCCGGGTGGTGAAGGAGGGCGAGCAGGTGGTGCTGGGAGCCAACGACCGGTATACAAGCCTGTGCCGCCGCCACTGGATGGCCGGGGACCTGGGGCCGGACTTCCACATCCGCCGGACATGAGGTGCACGCTTTGTCCCCGTATGTGCGGCGCGGAGCGCACGGAGACCAGAGGGGAGGGCTTCTGCCGGATGCCGGCGGGGCCGGTGGTGGCCCGGGCGGGGCTTCATATGTGGGAAGAGCCGGTGATCAGCGGCACCCGGGGCAGCGGCACGGTTTTCTTCTCCGGCTGCACCCTGGGCTGCGTGTTCTGCCAGAACCACGAAATTTCCGCCCAGGGCGTGGGAAAGCCCGTGACGGTGGAGCGCCTGGGGGAGATATTCCGGGAGCTGATATGCCAGGGGGCCCACAACATCAACCTGGTGACCCCGGGGCATTTCGCCCCCTGGGTGGCCCGGGCCCTGGAGCCGGCGCTGCCGGTGCCGGTGGTGTGCAACACCGGCGGCTATGAGCGGGTGGAGACCCTGCGCCTGCTGGAGGGGAAGGTCCAGGTGTATCTGCCGGACATGAAGTACGCCCTGGAGGAGACTGCCCGGCAACTGTCCGGCGCAGGGAACTATCCCGCCGCGGCCCGGGCCGCCATCCGGGAGATGTTCCGCCAGGTGGGGCCCTGGGAAATACGGGAGGGCCTCCTGGTCCGGGGAGTGCTGATCCGGCACCTGGTGCTGCCGGGACAATTGGAGAACACCCGCCGGGTCATCGACTGGGTGGCGGAGACCTTCCGCCCAGGGGAGGTGCTGTTTTCCCTGATGAGCCAGTATACCCCCCAGCCCGGGGCCGCAGGCCCCCTGGCCCGGCACGTCACCCGGGCGGAGTATCGGGCGGCGGTGCGATATATGGAAAACTGCGGCATCCGGGACGGCTTCACCCAGGAGCGCACCTCCGCCCGGGAGGAATACACCCCGGCCTTTGACCTGACCGGCGTGTAACCGCCCTGCGATTGCCGAAGAATAAATTATTTTTCGAATCCGGCAAAAAAGTACTTGCTTTTTCCGCAAGCAGACATTATAATGGACATTACTAAATAGGGTAATGGAGGGTTATGTTACCATGAAAAAGATTCTTGCTGTTCTGACGGTTATTGTGATGCTGGGCTGCATGCTCTCCGTCACTGCCTTTGCCGACGGCGGCTACGTCCCCAGCCCCAAGCACGACGATGAGCCCGGCACCACCCCCACCTCTCCCCAGACCGGCTACGACCTGGGCATCGGCAGCGTGGTGATGGCCATTGCCGTCAGCGGCGGTGTGGCTTACGTCTGCACCAAAAAGGCCCGCACCCGGGCATAACGAAGTCCATCCAATAACGAGGAGCCCCATAAATGCTGAGCCGTTTATGGGGCCTTTTTCCCGTTCTGAACAAAGGAGAAATGTCCTATGAAGCGTCCTGTGCGCATCCTGCTGACAGTGGTGGCCGTTATTGCGGTGATCGTGTGTATTTTCTGCATCCTGTTTATCGTCCAGTATGTCCGGGGTAAGTCTGTCAGCGATAAGCTGGGCAGCGGCGTCCGCTCCGGCCAGGTGGTGGAGCCCCTGGACCCCCAGGACGACGGCAAATATATGGCCATCAATGTGGACTTTGACAGCCTCCACGACGTCAATCCGGAAATCTACGCCTGGATCGAGGTGCCCGGCACCAACATCAACTACGCCGTGGTCCAGAGCGCAGCAGACGACCTGTTTTACGACGATCACGGGGTGGATCGGTCCTATTACTCCGGCGGCAGCATTTTTTCCCAGCGGTACAACACCACCACCTTCCAGGACCCGGTGACGGTGCTGTATGGCCACAACCGCCAGTCCCAGACCATGTTTGCCCAGGTGAACAACTTTGCCGATGCGGCGTTTTTCGCCAAAAACCAGAAGATCTTCGTTTACACCCCGGACAAGGTGTATGAATACACCATCTTCGCCGCCTATCCCCACTCCAGCGAGCATCTGCTGCTGTGCCACGACTTCACGGATCCCCAGCAGTTCGCCAACTACTTCGCCTCCCTGGGGGAGGCCATCAACGCCAACTACCGCCGGGAGCTGTTTCCCCAGGCCGGGGACAAGGTGCTGACCCTGTCCACCTGCTACCGGCAGAATCGTATGCAGCGCTTCCTGGTCCAGGGGGTGCTGACGGAGACCTATGATGTTATCAAATAAGGAGACCCCTATGGAACAGGAAAAGCAGGAAGCCCCGGTGCAGGGGAAGAAAAAGCGCCTGTCCACGCCGCTGCTGATTTTCATCATCCTCATGGCGGTGACGGCGGTGCTGTGCGCCATTGTGGCGGGCATCTGGCTCCACGGGCGCAGCAGTCTGCGGAACGGAGGCTCGGCCCCCACCGTCACCCCCGGCGGCACGGAGCAGCTGGACAGCTACACCGTCCTGCACGACGGAAAATATTACCGTTATAAGGAGCACATGGTGAACCTGCTGCTGATCGGGGTGGACTCGGACAACAAGCCCGCCGTCCCCCTGCCTTACGGCAGCGACAACCAGGCGGACGTGATCCTGGTGGCGGCTCTGGACACCGACGCCAACAAAATGACCCTGATCTCCGTGTCCCGGGACACCATGTGCGACATCGGCGTGCCGGATGACACCGGCGAAATTTCCGGCGTGGCCCACACCCAGCTGGCCCTGTCCTTCTCCAACGGCGACGGCCTGTATGAGAGCTGCCGCCTGTGCCGGGAGGCGGTGTCCCAGCTGTTTTACGGCCTGCAGTTCGACGGCTGCGCCGCCTTTTACATGGGCGGCATCGGGCGGCTCAACGACGCCGTGGGCGGCGTCACCGTCAACGTGCTGGACGACTATCCCTTCACCAACGTTCCCGGGGGCTGGAATATGTACCCCGGGCAGAACGTGACCCTGACCGGCCAGCAGGCCCGGCTGTACATCCAGTGCCGCCGGGGCGACGCCACCGGCAACGAGGACCGCATGCAGCGGCAGAAGCAGTATATGCTGGCCCTGATCGGCCAGGCCAAGGCCCGGGTGGCCTCCAGTCCTGCCAGCGTCCTGCCGCTGTACAACGCCGTCAGCGACTATGTGCTGACGGACCTGGACCTGGGCAAGCTGACGTATCTGGCCACCCAGGCCGCCGGAATGAGCTTCTCCGGCGACATGCTGCGGGTCACCGGCCAGGCCGCCCTGGGCGACGGCAACCGGGTGGAGCTGACGGTGGACCAGGAGGCCCTGTACGACCTGATCCTGGACGTGTTTTACGACGAAATCCCCGCTCCGGCCCAGACCGGCGAATGACCAACAACCCCTGCGGCTGCGCCGCAGGGGTTTCGCGCGCTATTGGGCGGTCTCCGCCGGGAACTGGCGGCCGGTGTGGTCGATGGTGTAGTTCTCCCAATAGATCAGCTGGCCGATGGGCACCACGGTATAGCCCTCCCGGATCATGTGCTCCAGCACCGAGGGCAGGGCCTCCGGCGTGTGCAGGGCGGCGTTGTGGAACAGCACGATGGACCCCGGGGCCAGCTTATCCCGCACCCGCTTGCAGATGGTGCCTGCGTCATAGTCCTTCCAGTCTAGGCTGTCCACGTCCCACTGGATGGGCTCCATGCCCATGGAGCGGATGGCGGAGATCACATGGTCGTCATACTCGCCGTAGGGGCAGCGGATCAGGGTGGGGGTCACGCCGGTGGCGGCGGCGATGCGCTCATTGCTGGCGGTGACGTCCTCCACGATCTGCTGGGCGGTGAGGGCGTTGTAGTGGTCGTGGTGGTTGGAGTGGCTCATGACCTCGTGGCCCGCGTCGTGCAGGGCCTTCACCGACTCCGGGTACTTCTCCGCCCAGTCCCCCACGCAGAAGAAGGTGGCCTTCACGTTGTACCGGGCCAGGATGTCGATGAGGGCCTGGGTGTCCTCGTTGCCCCAGGCGGCGTCGAAGCTGACGGAGCACATCTTCTGCTCCCGCTCCACGCTGTAGATCGGCAGCTGCCGCTGAGCGGCGGAGGCAGGCGTCCCGGCGGGATAGCTCACCGCCCAGAAGATGGCCCCCGCCAGCACCAGGGCCCCCACAGCCGCCACCGCCCGCCGCCGCAGCAGAAATACCCGCACTCTCCCGTTTCTCATGGCCATCCCGTCCTTTTCAGAGTTTGTAACAGCATATGCCGGGCCCGGGAGGGGTATGACCGCACTCTGCGGAATGACCATAACCCGGGCGGCATTTTTTTGCAGAATTGTCAAATTTCCTGTTGCAAAAAGGCGGAGAAGGGATGTGTTCATCGACGGCGCTGAAGAAGCTACGATTGGACAGTATGCCAACTACGGTCCCAACAATGAGGTCTATCTGGCACAAGGTCAGGCCATCTCCTTCAAGGTGCCGGAAAATGACAAGATTGCCAGCATCCAGATCGGCGCCAAGACTCCCAATGGCGCGGCTACGATGGTTGTGGAGGGCAAGGTAAGTACCACTACTAGGCTCGAACAGCAGCTTAACACCGCCACGGAGATGTACTATAACATTACCGAACAGGCGAAGGACGGTCAGCTGGTGACTATCAGCAACACCGGTAATGGCATCCTGTCCCTGACCAACCTGAAGATCACCTATAAGACCAGCGGGCAAACGGTGACGCTGAGTGACCTGACGGCTGAAGAGCAGGCCAACGCCGTTGCCATGGTCCAGGCCCTGTTTGCGGCTCCGGTGGAGACCGTTCAGCCTGAGCGCTTTGATGCAAGCTGGGGCGGCAGCGTCCGGGCCGGCCGGAAGGCTACCCTGACGGTGAAGGCCAGTGAGGACGTGGACGCCATCACCGTGGACGGCGTGACCGTCAGCAGCTATACCACCCGCACCGAGCGCACTGGCTGGGGCTGGTGGTCCCCCAAGGTCACCTACCGCGTATTTACCTACACCGCCACCGCTCCTGCCCAGACCACGGACTACGCAGTCTGCGCAGTGAATGCGGAAGGTACTGCCAGTGAGCCCATCACCGCCACCCTGACGGTGCGGCCCGCCACCTGGTGGAACTGGTGGTTCTGAGAAAGGAGCAATCGAAACAATGAAATCCTATGTGACCCCGATGCTGAGCTTCGAGAGCTTCGAGTTGACTAGCAACACGGCCAGTGCTTGCGGAAAACCAACTCGCACGCCGACAAACCGCACATGCGGCGTGACCGTCCCGGGAGTTGGTAACGTCTTTTTTGATGGAGTTGCTGGTTGTGACTACCCGGGAGCGGATGGCGACTACAGTGTTTGCTATGATGTCCCGCTGGACTCTACCAGACTCTTCAACTCCTGACCCAACCTAATACGCCGAAAGAGCCCTGCCCCCATGGGGCAGGGCTCTTTGCAAAGGAGCAATCTATGAAACGAACCATCAAGTGCGCCGCCCTGCTGCTGACGCTGGTCCTGGCCTGCGCAGGCTGCGGGAAAAAGCAGCCCAGCCAGCCGGACGAATACGGCCTGGCCCCGGAGCCCTCCAAGCTGGACGGCGTGGCCATCGGCAATGATCTGGAAATCGTCGGCACCGGCCGCTACGCCGGGCTGTTTGTGGAGGACGGCAGCGACGAGACGGTGTCCGACGTGTTCTGCATCCGGGTGAAGAACACCGGCGAACAGGACGTGCAGTACGCCCACATCACCCTTTCCCGCAGTGGAGAAAGCTATGAATTCGACATCAGCACCCTGCCTGCGGGACAGACGGTCCAGGCTCTGGAGCTGAGCCGCCAGGCTCTGCCGGACAAGCCGGAGGAGCTGAGCACCGCCGTGTCGCTGTACGCCGTGTTCAGCGAGCCGCTGTCCCTGCATGAGGACCTGTTCGACATCACCACGGAGCAGAACACCATCACCGTTACCAACCGCGGCGACAGCGCCGTGTCGCAGGTGTATGTGTACTACAAAAACGCCAGCGGCGACCTGCTGCTGGGGGGGCATTACCTACCGGGTCGGGCTGACGGACCTGGGCCCCGGTGAGACCCAGAGCTGCTACGCCGGGCACTTTTTCGACGGCTCCCGGCTGCTTTTCGTGACCTATGCACCGTGAGTTTTACCGCTTCGGCGGCATGACCCTGGCCCTGGAGTCGCCGGAGGAGCTGACCGATTCGGCGCTGTGCCGCCCCTTCCGGACGGCGGAGGGGACGGCGGAGCACACCATCGGCCTGACCTTCAGCGACCGGCTGCCCCAGCCGCCGGAGGACGCCGCCCACTGGGGGGTGACTACCGGTGATACACGGAGGCCGGACGCCACACGCTGCAGCGCTACAGCGCAGCGGGGATGGCTCCGCAGTTCACCTATGCCGTTACCCGGGGCAGCCGCACGGAGGTGACATTCGCCCGGCGCTACCAGGAGTCGCTATCCACCCAGACCGTGCTAGAGGCGGCGAGCCTGTTCGACATTCTGGCGGATGCCGGAATGCTGGTGCTGCACAGCTCCTATATCGTCACCCGGCAGGAGCAGGGGATCCTGTTCTCCGGCCCCAGCGGCATCGGCAAAAGCACCCAGGCCGCCCTGTGGCAGCGCTATGCCGGGGCGGAGATCGTCAACGGCGACCGCGCCCTGGTGCGGCCCGATACGGGGACCGTCAGCGGCGTGTTCTATGCAGGGACCTCCGGCATCAGCCGGAACGTCACGGCTTCGCTGTAGGCGGCGGTCCTGCTGGAGCAGGGAAGCGAAAATCGGGTTACTGCGTTGCGACCGCAGGAGGCCTTTGCCCGGCTGCTGAGTCAGTGCGCCTACTATCAGCGGGACGCCGCTTCTGCGGCGCGGATGACGGAGCTGGCGACGCTGCTGGTGACCAATGTGCCCGTCCGGCAGCTGACCTGCCGGGCGGATGGGGACGCCGTCCGGACTCTGGAAGAAGAATTGAGGAGGAACTGACATGGAAACTGGCACCACGGAACCCCGCCTGTCCACCTATCTGCATGCCCGGGCCTGCCGGACCGGTACGCCCCTGGCGGGAAATTTTGAGCTGACGGCCCGGTGCAACTTCAACTGCAAAATGTGCTATGTCCACCTGACGGCGGAGGAGCAGCAGCGCCGGGGCCGGGAGCTGACGGCGGACCAATGGCTGGCCATTGCGGAACAGGCTCGCAGCCGGGGCATGCTGTTCCTGCTGCTGACCGGCGGCGAGCCGCTGATCCGCAAGGATTTCCGTTATCTGCTGACGGAGCTGAAGAAAATGGGCCTGCTGGTGTCCGTCAACAGCAACGGCTCCCTGATCGACCGGGACTGGCTGGATTTCTTCCGGCATGAGCCGCCCTTCCGCTTCAATATCACGCTGTATGGCGGCAGCGAGGAGACCTATGAGCGCCTGTGCGGCCGCCCCATGTTCGGCCGGGTGACGGAGAATATCCGGGCTCTGCGGCAGCTGGGCATCGGCGTGAAGCTGAATGCCTCCATGACGCCGTATAACGTGGCGGATATGGAGGCGATGCAGTACAGTTCCTTGCCGCCGGTGACGCCGCGGATTTCACGGACCCGGTCCTTCATATAGGTCCGCTGCTCCGGTGTCAGCAGGAGGGAGGTGTCGGCGTTCAGTCCCACGGGCATGTAGTGGAAGTACCACGCAAAGACGCAGCCCTTGGAGATCAGCAGGTCCAGGAATTCGTCGCTGGTGACCACCTTGTAGTTCCTGCTGGTGTAGCAGATGGAGACGCCGAAGGGAATGCGGTGGCTGCGCAGCAGGTCCATGGCGTCCAGCGCCTTCTGGAAGTGCCCGCGTCCGCGGCGGCCATCATTGGCCTCCTCAAAGCCCTCTACGCTGATGGACACGAAGAAGTTGCCCACCCGCAGCATCTCCTGACAGAACTCCTCGTCAATGAGGGTGCCGTTGGTGAAGGCGTGGAACGCCATGTCCCGGTGCTTTTCGCACAGGCGGATGATGTCCTTTTTCCGCAGCAGCGGCTCGCCGCCGGTGAAGAGGCAGGCGTGGGTACCCAGGGCCTTGGCCTCGGTGAGCACCCGGTCCATTTCCTCGAAGGTCAGGCTCTGCTTGTGGCCATATTCCGCCGCCCAGCAGCCGGTGCAGTGCATATGCAGGCGGAGGTGGGATCCATCAGAATCAGCCACGGCACGTTGATATCGTACTTGGCTGCGTTCTCCTGCGCCGTCTTATAGCCCCGGAAGCCGCCCTCGTAGGCCGCGTTGGTCAGGAAGGTCTTGAGAATATAGGGGTCGTTCTCCCGGATCAGCCGCTGGGTGTAGTGGGCCCACTTGCCGTCGGGGATGGTCTCAAAGGCCTTGCGCTCCGCCGCATGAGAAATTTTATCGGTGATTCCCATAGATCATTTTCCTTTCTGTTATTGAATCGTTTTTACGTTTTTGCCGGAATCTGTGAATGTGCCGCCGCGCGATAGGAGGATACGCCTGGGATGGTCTCCCCGTCGATCTGGAGCGGGGCGGGGCGGTCAAATTCCACCGTGATGTCCTGCCCGGTCAGCACCTCCACCACATGGATATGCCGGATATGCTCACCCTTGAAAATGGACGGGAATACCGTCAGGGCCTTCAGCGGTAATAACCGCCGATGTCGGCGAGGAAATCGTTGCCGCTGCCGGTGGCAAAGTAGTAGATGCTGCAGTCGGTCCGGAGCGGGATGGTGTCGTTGATGAACCGGTTCAGCGTTCCGTCTCCTCCGGCGATCACAACCCGGTCATCGTCCCGGAGGGAACGAAAGAAGGCTCCGTAATCATCGATTTCCGTGATATCGCGGAACAGCAGCCTGTCGTCAGGCAGCAGTGCGTTCAGCCGATACGCGGCCTCCTGGCCGCGTCCGCTCCCTGCGTGGGGATTGTATAGAATGTGATAGGTCAGCATAGGCTTGCCTCTTTCTTCGGATAAATGCTCCGGCAGGTGGGGGCCATCGGGTGTGGGTGATGAAAATGCGGCGTTTACCAATCGTAGTTTTATAAGTTTAACGGAATCTGAACGCGAATACCATGGCGAAAGCGGCCGCTTCCTCCGAATTTCAGAACAGTCGGCTCAATGCGCAAATTTGCGCAGTTTTCCTTTTTTGCGCAAAAAAGCTGCCCCTTTCGGGGCAGCCCTTGCGGGAGGTTCCGTTTATTCGGCGTCCTGAACGGCGCTGCGCAGGAAGTTCTCAAACAGCGTATCCAGTCGGTCCCGGGAAAGAGAATCAAACACATGATAGATGGTTTTGGAGTGGGCCCGGCATTCGCGCAGAATGTTCTTCGTAACCGGCTTCCACTCGATGGGCTCTCCCGCCGGAACAAGGGCGTTCACCTGTTTTTGAAACCAGTCGTCCAGCAGGGCATAGATGTCCTGATAGTGATAGTAAAACGTATTGGGGCTGCCCTCCGCACGTTTGACCAGAGCGGACACGGTGATCCTGTCGAAGGGCATTTCGGCAAGCATTTTGCGCCGCCGGAGCGCTCCGGCATGCATCCGTTTTGCGTGGTGAACACACCGGGAGGAAATCCTCCGGCGGCGATAAGGCATAAACGAAAACAGCACCTGATTTCGTAAGAAATCAGGTGCTGTTTGGTGGAGACTGCTGGACTCGAACCAGTGACCTCCTGCGTGTGAAGATATGATGAGCGCCGGAAAGCGTTGTGCCGCAACGCTTTCCGGCGCTTTTGCATACTTTCGGCTCGGTGGGGCATCCATTGTGTCCGCCTGTATCCACCTGCTTTTTTTCGTGTTTGGGTCAAGCCCTGCAACGGCGCAGAAATGACCCCGCTGTAACCAAAGAATAGGCGTGCCGCCTGTCAACTCCCTTCAAAACAGTCAAATCCTGTGGTCGCGCACCCATTGGAGAAGCGCTTCATAGTCCATTGTGCCGGAGGCGACGGATAATCCGGCCTCCACAACCTCCTCGTTGGTACACTCCACGTGTATCCCGTTCACTTCCAGAAACGTCAGCATAACGTACATGCCGATGCGCTTGTTGCCGTCCACAAAAGCGTGGTTGGAGATGAGCGTATAGCCGAGCCGTGCGCCCTTTTCCTCCTTGGTCGGATAGAACTCCTGCCCGCCGAAGCCGGCAAAGGCGTTCTCCAATGCGGAATCCAACAGGGTTTCATCCCGGACACCAATGCTGCCGCCTGTTTCCTCGGCGATGAGCCTGTGGAGGAGCAACACCTTATCTTTCGAAAACTTGATCATTTCGCCAGCTCCATAAATGCGGGCTTGTACTTTTTCAGGATGCGCGCCGCCACAACGTCGATCTTCTCATCATCGGTCATATCGATCATGGGGGAAACATCCAGATCCACCAGCATATATTTGGGCTTGTTATTTTTGAAAATCACGACCTGCCCGTTCTTCTCGGCAATGCGCGTTACACGCGAGAAGTTCTGATTCGCTTCGGTGACCGAAACGATTGTCTTTGTATCAATGGTCATCGTGAACACCTCCTATGTTTATTATACCCGCATATAGGTAAAAATCAACCTACAATTTGCACATTATTTGGCGCTCGTAACCAACCGCAGAATGTGGCTATTTCACGCCCCCGCGAGGGGGGCGACCGGCTGGATCACCGGTACAGCTTCCGGACTTGGTATTTCAATCCACGCCCCCCGCGAGGGGGGCGACGCCGAGAGGGTCGATGCCACACTTGACGAGATTATTTCAATCCACGCCCCCCGCGAGGGGGGCGACGATGATCTGGATGATTCGCCAGGTGGAACTTGTATTTCAATCCACGCCCCCCGCGAGGGGGGCGACCACGCCCCCGGGCGTTCATGCAACCTGGAGGGCATTTCAATCCACGCCCCCCGCGAGGGGGGCGACTCCTGTTACTTCTGTACTATAGACAGTCCAACCATTTCAATCCACGCCCCCCGCGAGGGGGGCGACCCGCCCCTTCCCGGTGACGATCAGGTCGGGAGAGATTTCAATCCACGCCCCCCGCGAGGGGGGCGACCAAGATAGGACAGAACCGCAACATCATCAGTATTATTTCAATCCACGCCCCCCGCGAGGGGGGCGACCAAGATAGGACAGAACCGCAACATCATCAGTATTATTTCAATCCACGCCCCCCGCGAGGGGGGCGACCACCGTCGGGTGTGTTATCATACCAGCATAGAGAATTTCAATCCACGCCCCCCGCGAGGGGGGCGACCTGCGGGCCATTCGGCCACCAACCGGCTGCGGATATTTCAATCCACGCCCCCCGCGAGGGGGGCGACAAGAGCTGCGGGAGCTTGTGCGGCTCGGAGTGGCTATTTCAATCCACGCCCCCCGCGAGGGGGGCGACCAAGACCATCACCGTGGACCACGACGCCAAGGGTATTTCAATCCACGCCCCCCGCGAGGGGGGCGACAATTCGTCAATGGAGTGAGCGCAGCCATCCGTACTGATTTCAATCCACGCCCCCCGCGAGGGGGGCGACTGTAATACAATCTGAAAGGGGGTTATTTGCAGACTATTTCAATCCACGCCCCCCGCGAGGGGGGCGACTCGGCATATTCCGCGCTAATTTTGTACGCAAGCTATTTCAATCCACGCCCCCCGCGAGGGGGGCGACCGCTTGCAAGGAGGTGCAGCAATGAGCGCTAATATTTCAATCCACGCCCCCCGCGAGGGGGGCGACCGCCGACCACGCCGCCGTAATACTTGGCAATGTATTTCAATCCACGCCCCCCGCGAGGGGGGCGACGTCGCCCTCATCGCCCGGTCGGGTAGTCCACTCTTTATTTCAATCCACGCCCCCCGCGAGGGGGGCGACTATCAACCCCGGCGGCGTCCATGTGCTGTTTGATGATTTCAATCCACGCCCCCCGCGAGGGGGGCGACAATGAAAGTAGGATACGTCCGTGTGTCAACGAAAATTTCAATCCACGCCCCCCGCGAGGGGGGCGACCGCTGATTGATGGACAGCAGCGCCAGCGTCTCCCGATTTCAATCCACGCCCCCCGCGAGGGGGGCGACGAGGACGTATATGCGCAAATCATGGCCAAACTCAACATTTCAATCCACGCCCCCCGCGAGGGGGGCGACTCCATGCCGTTTTCTTTCGTGGACGAAAGAAAATTATTTCAATCCACGCCCCCCGCGAGGGGGGCGACTTCTTGATTCTGTCCAAAGTAGTCCCCAGTGCGGTGATTTCAATCCACGCCCCCCGCGAGGGGGGCGACGTCGCAAGACGCCGCCTCGATGTACTTCTTCTGATTTCAATCCACGCCCCCCGCGAGGGGGGCGACTTTTGCCAGTCCAAAACCGTTTGAGTTACGGCACCATTTCAATCCACGCCCCCCGCGAGGGGGGCGACTGCGCGCGCAGAGGATTGCCGAGAGAACGAGGACGATTTCAATCCACGCCCCCCGCGAGGGGGGCGACGGCGGTTGAAAATGGCTCTTGAAAAAGTGGTGTACATTTCAATCCACGCCCCCCGCGAGGGGGGCGACTCTGGGCGGGACGGCGCATTACGCGCTTGCGCATATTTCAATCCACGCCCCCCGCGAGGGGGGCGACAGCATGGCCGGCCGATACTCCACATTCTTGCGGGCGATTTCAATCCACGCCCCCCGCGAGGGGGGCGACGCCCAGATATCCCGGAACACGCCTTCCATCTTGCGGATTTCAATCCACGCCCCCCGCGAGGGGGGCGACCTTGGCCTGATCAGTGCCGGAAATACCCGGAATGTATTTCAATCCACGCCCCCCGCGAGGGGGGCGACGTTGTAGGAGGTGCGTATGAAACGCGTATGGAACATTTCAATCCACGCCCCCCGCGAGGGGGGCGACGTGGAGGTTCCCGGGATGGACGGGGCTATTGATCTATTTCAATCCACGCCCCCCGCGAGGGGGGCGACGATGCGTACATCTATCGCCTGGAGCAGACGGATATTTCAATCCACGCCCCCCGCGAGGGGGGCGACCTGGGCCAGCAGCTGAACCTTTTCCACGGAGGGATTTCAATCCACGCCCCCCGCGAGGGGGGCGACGTTACAGACTCCCGGGGGCTGTCCACCGTCCTGCGAGGGAATTTCAATCCACGCCCCCCGCGAGGGGGGCGACACCCATTGGCATTCACCCCCCTCGCGCCTACCACGGAGATTTCAATCCACGCCCCCCGCGAGGGGGGCGACAGCAAAGATGCACAGTTTTATCTGTGAATCTTTGATAAATAAGTAGAATTTTTGCGTTTTTGGGGAAAAACACGGGGGTGGCATCCTAAGAAACCCGGGAAAAGAACGGCGTTGCATCGAGAAAAGCCTTGCGAACCTCCCGGCAATCACTGGTCACTTGGACTTCGCGGGGACGGGAGAGAGGATATCCGCGCACCGTAACCTCCACTGTGCCGGACGGTGTGCGTCAGAGGATCAGGGAATCCTCCGGCAGATAGGTGCTCTTCGCACCGAAATGCTCTACTTTTTTCTCATATTGCTTCCCCAGATAGTAAAAGCGGAGACTGTCCTTCTCAGGATCAATGATGGACAGAAGCTGCGCCTGCAGACGGCGGCATTGCCCTGCGTCCAGCAGACACTCAAACACGGAATTCTGCACCCGCTGTCCATAGTCCACGCACTTTTTGGCGATCTGCCGCAGGCGCTTGCGCCCGGCGGCGTCCTCGGTGTTTACATCGTATGTGATCAGCACCAGCATAGTGTCACTTCCATAAAAACGGCGGATAGCCGTCCAAGTCGCCGCGGAGGCAGCGAGCCAACAGCAGCGCCTGCACATAGGGGATCATGCCCCAGCTCAGCTTTTCGCCCAGATAGGGGTGGGTCAGTGTGTCCCGCTTCCGCTCCTGCCAGGTCTTCAGGAATTTCCGGCGGCCGTCATCGGACAGCAGCACCGCGCCGCTGTCCTGCATCTGAAAGTCCTCCGGGCGCAGCATCCGATTGTTCACGAGGGTCAGCACAAAGCGGTCTGCCATACAGGGGCGCAGCTCCTCCATCAGATCCAGCGCCAACGACTGCCGTCCCGGTCGGTCGCGGTGGAGGAAGCCCACATAGCTGTCCGGTCCCACGCTTTCCAAGGCGCTGGCACAGTCGTGCGCCAGAAGACTGTAGGCGAAGGACAGCATGGCGTTTACCCGATCCAGCGGCGGACGGCGGCTTCTGCCGTGGAAGAAAAACGCCTCCTTCCGGTTCAGGAGCATATGGTCGAAGACGCCGAAATACGCGGTGGCGGCAGCGCCCTCTATTCCACGCAGGGTGTCTAAGTCGGCGGCAGCCAGCACCTGTGGCAGCATATCCCGGATGTTGGCAGCGGCGTTTTCCAGTCCGCAGTCCGCCACGCGGGGCGCGTGATCCCGCAGGGTACGCTGGATGCTGGCGGCACCGTTGCATAGCTTGCCGAAGATCATGGTGCGGGCTATTTCACAGCTGCGGGCGGGGTCATCGGCGATGCGGTACTGTTCACGACGGAGCAGCACGTTGCCGCTGCTCTCGCCGCAGATGCGGGCAAGGAAACGTCCGTGCGGGGAGCAGAAGGCCAGACCGATCCCGGCCTCCGCACATTTGCCCATCAGCGCAGGGGAGGCACCGGCGTAGGAGAAGCTGACGATGGCTTGCAGCGTGTGCAGCGGGTAGCGGGCGATAACTGTCTTGTCTCGGTTTGCCAGCACATTTTCCCCCTCCAGCGAGAGGTAAATGTCCTCGGAGGTGACAAATAGCGTGTTGAGAAGCTGCTTCATGGTGATTCCTCCATGGCCGCCCGGAGATACGCGGAGACGGCTCTGCTTTTCATCAGCTTGGGCAGGCACAGCTCCTTCAAGGAGCAGGCATTGCAGGATTTGGTGGGCTTGACCTTGGGGGTATAGCCCCGACGGTACAACTCGTGCATCTCCACCAGCAGCTCTCGTACCTCTGCGCGCAGCTCCGGGGTGAAGGACACCCGCTCCCGTCGGCGGATTTCCCCATAATAGAGTGCGCCCTCGGGGATGTCGCAGCAGAGCATGGACTCCAGGCACATGGCCTGCGCGCATAGCTGCAGGGTGTCACCGGTGTCCTCGCGGGGGCGGCCCCGCTTGTACTCCACCGGATACGGCTGCCACAGGCCCTCTTTCCCGGAGAGAGGAATTCCCGCGGCGCCCCGATGGTATTCCAGTACATCGCACTGTCCGGATACACCCAACTCTGCGGAATAGATGCTGACGCCCCGCGTGATGAACCGGTCGCCCCGCCGCTCCTGAAAGGCCGTGTCGTGGGCATTTTCGTGGAGGATCGCGCCGTCAATGGTGCGGTAGTTTTCCGCCCACTGGTGCTCGATGTGGATCAGCGCCCACCGCCGCCTGCAAAACTGGAAATGCTGTAAACCGGAGAGCTGTAGGAAATCCTCCTCGCTATACGCCATCGATCACCTCCGGCTCCAGCCCCGGCAGCGCCTCCAGCGAAATCACATAGTCGTCTGCGGAGGTGGGGATGGTACCTGCGTCCCGCAGCGCGACCTTGACGGAGCGGTGGACCTTTGCGGAGGAATACTGCCCGTCCTTGCAGCTGTGCCGCCACCAGAACAGCTTCACCACCTCCATGGAGCCGTCGGGCCGTGCGGAGGAGGCATCATTCACAAAAAGGGTACGCAGACACTCCTTGACCGTGTCGGCGTCCTCCTCGGAGAAGCCGGTCTTTTCCGCCAGCTGGACATTGATGGAGCCCTTGACCTCGTACAGGCCGAAGCGGACAAAGTGCTTCATGCCCATGGTGTCGGAGGCGCGGTTCTCACCCTTTTCCTTCTTCTCACCATTCACGCTCTTGGTGATCTGGAGGGACTCGATCTCCACGGGGGACAGGCTGGACGCCTGATGGATAGAGACGGGGCCGCGCACACCGCAGGAGAAGCCCTTGGCATCCTTGAAGGCAAAGACCTGCCCGAAGGTACGCACGTCCAGCCACGTTTCGCAGGCGTGCCGGGCATATTCCTCCCGATCCTTGATGCCCTTCATAGCGGCGGAGGCCCGCTCGCTGAGGCTGCCGCAGCCGTCGCTGCACCGATCCTCCGACTGAACGAAGATGGGCTCGCCCAGATCCTGCATCCGGTTGCGGATCTTGCGCTTGATGCACACGTCGGAGATCTCACCGAAGCCGTTCAGGTCGGTGCGGGGGCGATTGCCGTTCAGAGGGTCGCCGTTGCTGTTGGCGTGGGTCACGGAGACCAGTGCCACAAAATCGATCTTGTTTTGCAAGCTGCTCATTTATTCTTCCTCCTGACTGTTTTCGGTCTTGCCGGATGTGTACAGCGCACTGCGCTGCAGATAGTACCCAAAGAGATAGGCGTCCTTCAGGGCCTCCTCCTGTTCCGCCTGTGGGAAGGAGGAAATTTCTTGGATGTTCTGCTCGATGATGCGGTCGTATTTTGTTCTGGCACCGGGCTTGAGTTTGGGGTAGTACGCCTTTTTCAACTGCTCCCAGATGATCCGGCTGGCGTAGAGTGGACGCTTTGCGAACACGGACTGCATCCGGATCGCGTTGGGTTCTCGCTGTTCATTGGGGTCATAGGTGTCTCGCTCAAGTTTTTCAAACACGGCCAAAAGCCGTCCATACTGATAGCTGACATCCTTCTTCTGCGGTTCCAGTGCCATGCCCCATTCCTCCTTGTACCAATCATATTTGTATTTCCGAAGCACCGCGCAGGCGGTGAACAATACCGTTTCCCGCAGGGCGGCGTCCATGATCTGCAGGTTGGACGCCTTGGCCGCCGCAGCGCGGGCGATATCCGCCGGCATTTTGCCCCGGTCCACCCGGCAGGAGAGCAGCCGCTGTACCTGCTGGCGCATGACGCGCTCGTCCGTTTCCAGCTTTGTCTGCTTGTCGGAGACGCGCACCGTGCCGAAGGCGCAGTCCGCGATCTGCGAAAGCGAGGGCGACTGTATGCCGAAGGAGGAATGCTCCCAGCAGCAAAGTGCATCCCAGTTGTGCAGGCGCTCCAGAAAATCAGAGACCGGAAGCTCGCTGTAATAGGTGAGGGAAAGGCGTCCGGATGTGGCGGCGTCAAAGGCGGCCACCACGGCGCCGGCGTCCCGCGGGATCGTCTCCTGCCAGCCCCGGAGAGTCTCCGACAGCGCCTTTCGGTAGTCGGAGTATTTTATCTGCTTGGCGGTGCTCCGCCGCAGGAAGGCGGCCTGCGGTTTGGGGATCTCGATGCCCTGTGGATTCCAGCACAGGAAGGTGCGCCCACCGATGAAGACGCCTTGGGTCGCCGCCAACCAGTGCAGCGCGCTGTGGATCTTCTGCGACGCCTCATAGCTCATGGTCGCGGCCTGCGAATCGTCTGTGAAGCGGCCCCGATAGGTAAAGCCGCTGGTGTCATTGGCGGAGATCAGCTTGGCGTTGGCGCACAGGTTGATGATCTTCTTGGGGTGCTGGCTGGCGGGCGGGGCGTTTTTGCCGGTAACCATGCAAAACGCGGGCTTCTCAGATTTCGTGGATGCATAGTAGTCGATAAAGGCTTGAAAGAGGCTCTGGTCCTGCCAGCAGGCGGGCGTTTCATTTTCCGCGCCTGTCTCTACGCGCCAGCGGACCATCTGCTTTTCCTTGGCGGGAAGCCCCTTTTCGTCCAGGGAGATCACGCCCCGCTGCGCCAGATCTTCAACAATTGTCCCCCTCTCCACATAGCGGGCGATGGCGGAGAGCTTGGGGAGGCTGTAGGGTGATAGCTCCCAGCGGTGCAGCTGTGTCAGATAGCTTTCATATTTGGCGGGATACAGCGGGGAGAGAAACTGGATCTGGTCGCACAGAGGATGTGCGCCGGGGGCTTTGCCGGTTCGCCCCGAGGAGCTCTCCGTCACAGGGATGATCGTGGCGGCCTGCTCCGCCTCGACGGAACGGGCGTCCAGCAGATGACCGTCCGCGTCCAGAGTGAGCTCCAGCTCTGCGTTTACGATTTGGTGCGAAACAGGAACCAGTGGCTCCTTCGCCTTGCCGTAGATACCGGCGTATTGCGGCTCCATGGCACAGTAGGTGTCATAGGCCTGCTGCATCAGTCCCATTTACTCCACCTCCCCAAATTCCCGCAGACCGATAAAATTGCCCTCATCGGCGGAAAAACTCTTCATAGGCATCTCCCGCAGAGGTTTCTGCCCCGGACATTCCTCCGGCGGGAGAAAGTGGATGACGCCGTTTTTCATGACCGGGTACCAAAACCGGGCGGTCATCCGTCCGCGGGTCGCCTCCGAATAGGCCTCATCCGGGTAGGTGATACCGTGGTACATCAGCCCGAAGCCCAGCTCCGGCAGATCGTCATAGGCACCTGCGCCGTTTCCGAATACGCAGGGCTCTACATAGCCCTGACATTCCCGGGTACCCAGAAAAATGTCCCGCCGCCCGCCCTTTTCGATCATTCGACGGGCAATGCAGTGATGTTTGTTCTCATTTCGGTCGCCGCACAGCTCCGGACGGTTGTCATTCCACGCAAAGCATGCCCGCACTTGATAGCGGCAGTTTTTCAAATAGGTGTAATAGGCCAGATCGTTGCCGCCGCTGTATTTGATGGGGCGGATACCTTTCACCTCGGTCTGAATCGGGTTCATGACCCGCACGTCCATGATCCGCCAGATGAAGGTGGGCTTCCAGTATACGGAGGATAAAATGCCCTTCAGCGCCTCATAGGTGGGTACCTGATAGCTGCACTTTTCACCGCCCAGACGCATGAGAGGGTCAGAGAAGAGGGCGTAGTCGCCAAATACTTCAAATTCTACGATGTTTGGATGTTCCGTTTTCAATCACTACACCTCCTGAAAATCACGGGTACCGGCCTCCAGAGAAAAACCGGTATGTTCGTTATAAAAGCTGTCGGACAACAGCAGTATGCCGCCGTCGAACAGAGAGGTCACGGCGCCGAGAGCCTCAAGCCGCTCCAGCTGATAACGGTAGACGCTGACGCAGTAGCCTTTGGCCTCGTCAATGCAGCCGCGTATGACCGCCCAATCTTTCTGCCCGTAGACCTGAGCGGCGTTTCGCAGCGTGTTTTGCAGCTCGCGCCCTCTTCCGTAGGGTACGAGCAGGGACCTCGTGTCCTCGTCGAATACCTGAAAAAGACTGCCTGCCAGCCGGAACGCCTGCCGCAGAAGGTAGCGCTCCGCCTGCGCGCAGTTGGCGTCTGCATACCGGGGGTTGTCCGCCAGCAGATGATAGAGGGAACCGTGCGCCGGAGTTTGGTTGTCCTGAAAGCCGGGCTCCATCTCTGCGTATAGCCGGCGATAGTAGAACCGGATGGCCTCCTCGGAGGACAGATCGTATCGGAAACCCTCTGGCGTTTTGGAAAAGGCGGTCAGCAGCGCGGTGGTGGCGTTCTGCCCGCGCACGATGTCGTCCAGACCGCGCAGCCGCTCGTCGGTACACCGGATGAGGCGGACAGGGGCGGGCTCCTTTTGCTCGGCGTGCCGGTTGCACCGCCCCGCCGCCTGCACGACGCTGTCCATTCCGGCGGAGAAGCGGATCACCCGCTGGAAGGAGATGTCCACACCGGCCTCGATCACCTGCGTGGAGACACAGACCACCCTTTGCCTGTCGGCGGAGGGCTTGTCCAGCGCGGACTGTAAGGCTTGCAGAGTCTCCCTGCGGTGTTGGACGCACATGGCGGCGGACAGATGGAAGCACCGGCAATTCGCGGCTTGCAGCGATTCGAACAGGAACGTCGCCTCCTTTTTCGTGTTGCACACCACCAGCAGACTGTCACACGACGACAGCGCCCCCATGACGATCTGCGGGAGTTCCTCCAGTCTGGCACATCCGGCATTTTGGATATCGGTGCGCTTGAAGATGTCCCACAGCGCCTTTTGCTGCGGAACCAGATCGACGGGCTGGCGGCGCAGCGGATGGTCGACCACCTCCAGACAGGGTTGGGTGGCGGAGCATAGAACAATAGTGACGCCGCAGATCTCAGACAGAAAGTTGACAGCCAAATTGAACAGCGTCAGCATTTTGCCGGGAACCGTCTGCACCTCATCGATCACGATGACGCTGCCGCACAGCGCGTGAAATCTGCGGATGGCGCTGGTCTTTCCGCTGAAGCAGGTGTTCAGCAGCTGCACCAGCGTGGTGATAATGATCGGCGCCGACCAGGAGGCGGTGAGCAGCTCCAGCTCCTGCAAGCGCTCCGGTGCCTCCTTCGGCTCGGCAAGGTTGGAGTGATGCTCCAGTATCAAGGTGTCGTCTCCCATGTAATCGCGGATGACATGGGCATTTTGATCCAGGATCGACAGCAGCGGCGCGGTGAAGATAATTCGGGAGCAGTTCCGCTTTGCCGCGTGTGTCAATGCGAAGCGGAGACTGGCCAGCGTTTTTCCACCGCCGGTGGGAACATTCAGGCGGTAGACACCTCCGGACCCGGCGGCGCCGGCGGCACAGGTGTCGGAGATGGTCTGGCGCGCCAGATCAATGGGCGTTTTTCGCGGGAATGCCGCCAGCTTCTTCTCCATAAACGCCAGCCGTTCTGCCCAGATCGGCCGCATATCCTCTGGGAACACGGGCGGTTCTACCCCATCCATAAAAGCGGCGGTATCTGCGCGATCCCCCTCGATCACGGCGGACAGGAGCATCCGTGCCAGAAGCCCGATATAAAATGCGGTCTCCCGATCCGCCTCATTGTTGTCCGCTTGGGTGGACAGAGCCGCCAGCCGATCCAGCATCGGGGTCATCTCCCGGATGGCGTCGCGGAACAGATGCTCCAGCTCCTCCTCGGCGGCAACCTGTGCCAAAAAGCCCTGTCGGGATTCGTCGTAAAAGATTCCCTCCTTGGTCTGGCGATGAAAAAAACCGCTGTGCTGCTGGGGATCGATACAGTCAAACAGGCCGTGATGTGAGCCAACGGCAAAGGCCAGCAGCTCTGCGATCACGTCGGAATAGGAGAACGTACCGCAGCCGCCGTGCCAACGATCCAGCAGAAGGCGCACGCCGGCGAAGGTATGGTTGACACTGCCACGGACGGCGTTCCCGCCGCTGACAGCCTCCGAAAGGTATTGCGCATACTCCTGTTTGTTTTTTCCGGCGTCGTGGAGCAGACCGACCAGATAGGCGCTTTTTTCCAGACCCAGTGGCCGCAGTGCGGTTGCGGCCAGCGCCGCCGTGTTCCGGCAATGCTCCTGGACGGTTTGCCGCTCTCCGGTTTCGCGGATATGGGCAGGATACATGGCGATCACATCCTGTCATATATTTTTTAACGCGCATATGTTGATGCTTTAACCATACCACACTCGCTGAGGCTTGTAAAGACTTCAGTAATAAGGATAATCGCCAAAAAACATTGACTTTTTTTGTATGCTATGCCATACTGTGCGGGTCGGGTATTCCCGTGGATTGAAAGAGTAAAAAGGAGAAGCTGCGCAAGGCCTGGCAGGGGAACATCCCCTGCCGCGCCCTGCGCAGCTTTTCGCCCAACGCGGCTATGTAGCTGCTATACACCAGATACGCCGCCTCCATGGTGTATCGTCTTTGCTTGTGGGCTCTTAGACTTTTATTATGACTCGCCATATTAAGAAAACGAGTTTTGCCATTTCCTAAATGTGCGCTCATTGCTTGCTTTTTGCAACACAGGAAGAGGTGTGACTATCGGTCACACCTCTTCTTTCTTTAACCACTCGATAAACTCGACTCGCGGCAGTTTGCCTGTCTCGCAAGCTTCTTTCTTCGGTCTGCCTCGTGCCTGCTTACGACTCCTTCAGCCACCGCTGGAACTCCTCCGCGGTGATGCTACCCTCGTCGCACTTCTTTTTCTGCGCTCTGGCCTGCTCACTCCACGCATAAAACTCGCTGTCGCTGATGCGCCCGGCCTTGATCCACGCGAAACGGCGCTTGTACTCCCTGCGGTAGACCTTGAACACCGGGTCGTCCGCCTGCTTCAGCGTCCACTGCTGGAATGCACCCATCGCACGGCAGCTGGACTGACCGTCGAGTGGTGTGCGGTCGCAGTACTCCGCGCTGACGCGGCCTGTCTGGGCGAAGTACCGTCCGCAGTTTTTGCAGCGACGCACGGTGATGCTGCGCTCCACGCAGGTTTGCAAAGAAAAACTGATCATATCCGCTACGGTATTCGCGTACAGCACCGGCGCACAAGCATCGCCATCCACAGGCTCAAAGCGCGTGGTCAGCAGACGGAACGGAAACAACTCCGGGTCGCTGGGCTGGTCGGGTTTGTCAAAATGATAGTACCGCATGACTTGCCGGCTGGGCTCGCGCCCGGCCTTGTCTATATCCAGTATCAGCTCAAAGAAGTGCTGGATCTGCTTTTGGTACAGCGGCAGCTCCTCCGACAGCGTCCGCAGCTCGTCTAACGCACCAGATACCGCAGCCTCGGTGTTCCCGAAGCCTGCGGAATGAAGATAGAACCACTTGGTATACAGCACGCGGAAGAAGCTGTGCATCTCCGCCAGCCCTCCCAGCTTGACCATGGCGTTGGTCACGCGCTCCCGGTCGAGGCGCTCCAAGCCGTCGGAGATACACCGAAGCACGATGGAGACCTTCTCCATATCCAGTTCCGTGAAGGACAGCAGCGACTCCAAAAAGGGAAAGACAGTTCGCTGCGACGGCGCTCCCTGCGTGCCGAAAGCGTCGCTCTCGATGACCTCATGCCTTCCGGGGAAATACATTTTACAGTACCACATAACGCCCTCCAACTATGGACTAATTGTAAATATTGCCCGACAGCATTGACAGACCATGCCGCCCCTGTTATGATAGGCTCAAGCGAGATGTCTAATCGATATTGTAATTAGCCTACATCATTCGCACAGCCATGTCAACAGGAATCGGAGGTATGTATTGAACTTACAAAACAACAAGCTGAAAAACTTTACACCGCTGCCCAATGAGATATTCTCTCTGCATTTAAGCACCGGCGAGCTGGCCACCAAGGTCTTAGCACCCGTGTGGTACGGGGCATCCACGCGCTGCTGAACAACTGTCTGGAGCAGGCGGTGGCGGAGCGGCTGATCCTCGCCAACCCCGCTAAGGGCTGCCGCCTGCCAAAGCTGGAAAAGCGCGAGATGAAGATACTGCCGGAGGACAAGATCGGCCCGTATCTGGCTGAAGCAGAACGGCGCGGGCTGCTGGCGGCCTTCTATCTGGAGCTGACCACCGGCCTGCGGCGAGGCGAGCTCCTCGCCCTGCTGTGGACGGACTTGGATGTGGAGAACATGACCATCTCTGTCAGCAAGCAGGTGAACCGTCTCAACGGTGAACTGGTAGTCAGCCAACCCAAGACGCCTAACTCCGTTCGCAAGCTGGCTATCCCGCAGCGGGCGGTGGAGCTGCTGGTGGAGGAACACGCAAAGCACCCACACAGTCCCCACCTGTTTGTGTCGCCCAAGACCGGCACCATATTCGACCCGGATTCCTTCCGGCACACCCATGAGAAGATCCTGAAGGCCATCGGTGCGGAGCACATCAGGTTTCACGACCTCAGACACCCGTATGTCAAGCACACGACAAAAAATAAATCTCTGCAAAAGCAGAAATCCCAGACTATCAAACAGGCTGATAGTCTGGGATTTGCACTTTTGCTGTTACTAATACTGAAAGGGGCTGGTTGCGTTGAATTAAAAAAACATTTCAGTTTCAGTATATCCCCATATGAATAATCTTTCGCTCGTCCTCAGTAATTGTAGAGTCAAACAAATCTGTGTAGGAGGTTAGTTGTCCGCAATATTTGTTGTAAGCTGTATGGTAAAAATTACGCACAATGAAAGAAATAAATTGGCTAGGAGTCAACGGGCGAACAACTGGTATGCGGCAGTTCTGATACTGGCCAATGGTAAGATGTGACATGGGATGTTCCATATTTCTTACAACTTCCTCACGATTGTCATAATCGAACCGTAGTGGAGTAACAACAATCCGGGGATCGGTGACGTCAAGATAGATTTCATCATCCAAATACTCTTCTGGGTTTTCCTGAAAACTTGTCAAATCTGGGTTTGGAAAGAATCCCAAGCGGTGCCCTGTCAATGAATTACCTTTGAATTTGTACTGGAGTTGAATCAATGCACCATCAAGCAACTTGAGGTTAAAACTCCGTGCCCGCTCTAATTCATAAAACAATTCTCTGTACGGCTTATGTTTCAATGCTGCGGAGACGTTTATATTGGGAATTTCAATTTGGCAGTCATCCCATGATTGACCTATGTGAATCGGAAAATTTTGATCGTTACAAAGTGCAGTTCCAACTAAATCACTAGTTAGGTTTGAAATTTGATTAAAAACCATCTTGGCGGTTTTCATTCTGACCGCCTCGAATTCAGTATTTTATTTAGACGTTCAATCTGTTCCGAACCCAAATCATCAACGTAAATTCGACCTTCTTCAATGTCTTGAAGAAGGTCAGCTACTGACTTCCTACGACGCGCAATATTTTCCTTCTCCGCATTGCTTATATCTCGATTAACAATATTCAGATACTTTCGCTGTTCTTCTGTTGGATAGATAAAATCTAAGGTGAAGCCCTTTTCTTTAACTTTTTCGTACTCGGCCTTTAAATCATCCATTTGGCTACCTATGCCAACAACTCTGACCCACGCTTTGCTGCGCGTCATCGCTGTAAATAGACGATTTCGTATTTTGGCATTGTCCGAATTCAGCATATTTATATCGTCCGCCTGGAAGCAGTCATGAGCATTGATAACATACACCATAGCAGCTTCATTTCCTTTTGCACGATAAATACCGGTAAAGGCTACAGATTCATTATCGGTATCAAAAAACACATCCGGAGAACTATCGACACCTGCAACGTGACTTTGAATTCCTTTATCATAAAGAATCTTCCTTATTGAAGCAACAGCATCTTTAGTTGTAATTGGGTCCGGGTTAATTACAATAATATCATCGGCTCTGAGTTCATCATCACGTAGATTTTTTTCAATTTCACTGGCAACCCATACGTCTTGCTCACGCTTTGTCTTGAAAGACTTGAACAGAATCAAATCATCTATAGGAGAATGGCTTTCCAAAAACTTCGGACTACTATTTTCAGTTCTGGCAAGGACCACCCGTTTGCCATCTTCCAATTCGCCCTCAATAACTGAATAGCCAATTTCCTTCCATAGGTTTTTCTGCTCAAACATCTGCACTAAACCAATGTCAGAAAAGGCGTCCGGCTCTCTATAAATTCCAAATCCAAGCGCATGAGCAGATACAAGAGCTGGTCTTGAGTTTCTATAGCACTTTTCGAGAATAATATCTTGTTTTGATGTGCCGTCTGGTTCGTAGTTAAAGCGTACATTTGGAGTTCCTTCGTTATTTGTTCCAAATAGCTCTTCTGGCGACGGGAGCGATTGCAGATTTAAATTTTGCAACTCGTCATATGCATATACTAACCGTTTAGGCTCACATAAAATCTTATAGCAAAGCTGTAAAAAGCTTACGGGAAAGTCTTGAGCCTCGTCAATTAATATGGCATCATACATGGGAGCAGCGTTTTCTATTTCAGATATAGCCTTTTCACAGACTCCAGAGAAAGCCATATTACGTCCAAACTGGTTCCTAGCGGATGAATAGTCTAAGCATTCAAGACCGTTTTCTACGCAAAAATTGTAATAGATTCCGGGGGTCTTACTACTCGATCCCCAAGCGTGAATTATCTGCAAATTATCCCAGTCAGGTTCCATGCTGGTCTGTTCGATATAAAACGAATTAATCAATTGCTTTAGTTGCCCCTTCAGTGAGCGTGTATTGAAGGTCACAGCAATCTTCCATTCCGGATGCTGTGCGTGGAGATAGGCTGCTTTTAAGGCTAACACAATTGTTTTTCCAGAGCCAGCTAGTCCGCGAATTCTTTGAACGCCCTCTACTGTTTCAATTACAGCTCGACCTTGCGCATTGTCAAGGTTTGCAACCGATTCTTCAAGTTGTTGAAGCTTTGCGCCTCGTGACTCTGAATGTTTTACTTCTCTCTTCTTCCGGCCCTTCCTAATCATTGAAACCGATTGCAGTACTGAAACAAGTTTCTCATAGTACTCGGGGTGTTCCCAGTTGAGATCACATATTTGATTGGTTATTGTGTTTTCATTGCATACAGGATAGTCATCGTTTTCAGGCAACGTTACAATGGCCGGGGCAAATGTAATAACATTAATTGAAACCTGCAACTGTCGCTTATATACCAGTTCACGATGACCTTTAAGCCTGGACTCCACTTTGTTGTATGAATCGTCCTGATCATCTTGATAATCACCTAGACGTTTCCCCTCGATAAGGTTAAACACAACAAGTCCCTGTTTGGGTGAAATCCACAAAGCATCAATAGGATAAGCACCTTCAACAGTACCGATAATTGGGTACCCGATATATAGAATGCCATCAAATTCATTGTGAGCACTAAAATAATTCTTTAAGCGATCACTAGATACTGGCTTATTCGTTGTTCCTGTAATCGTAGTTACCATGGCGATTCTCCATTTCAGAATAGTGCGTTAGAACCTCTAAGTACAAAACACGATTATATTATAGCACAGAAATCAGAAATGTGTCAGCCTTTTTTGGAGCCTTCTAATAATATCAAGCGCAGGCTTATCCTGATGCTCGGCGAAAAACTCGCGGAGCTTGTCAGCTTCATCGGGGAGGACAAAGCCAAAGCCCTGTCCGTCCACTCTGCAATAGAAAGCGATTTTCATGTCTGCCACCTCAATCGAAAATGTCTCGGATTTTGTATGCGATCTCAATGCGCTTATCGGGGTACACCAGCACCCGGTCGATCAGCAGCTCGGCCAGCTCGGTGGTCAGCGTGTCCGCATCGAAAATCGCCTTGGACGCTTCCTTGCGGCTGTCCTGCCGTGCCTGTTCGTCCTGCTTCTGTTTCGCCTGTGCCAATACTGCGGCATAGGCGTTTTTCGTTTTCAAAAGCAGCTCGTCACACGCGGCCTTTTCCGCCTTGTAGGTGTTCAGGTCGATCTCTCCCATGAGATAGCGTTCATACAAAGTGCGCTTGCCGTCTTGCAGCACCTCGATTTGCTGCTCATATTCGGTGCGTTCCGGTATGGAAGCATCTACCCGGAGCGTACCGTCAGGGGCAAGCGGTGCGGCGGCTTCCATCTGCTTTTTCAGCGTCAGGAATACCGCCT
>ERZ809074.642-NODE-642-length-52863-cov-52.570046_pt1 | contig 52863 bp, 82 predicted proteins | sample MGYA00520795_ERZ809074 | MGnify/ENA primary metagenome ERZ809074 (study PRJEB31570, sample SAMEA3212989) | Homo sapiens | biome: human-gut; feature: human gut; material: fecal | place: Sweden | collected 2011 ...
ATACATCTTCCAGGTTATGGCCCTAACCACTGGCGTTAACGTTCCGTTTTGGGATACGTCTGTTATTCTGCGCAAAATCGGATCGCTAACCTTGTTGATTCAGTTGCTGGGGCGCGGAATGCGACTGCTTAAAAAGTGGCACATCGACCAGGGTTACAAGAAAGAGGATCACCTTGTGCTGGACTTTGCCGGATGCCTTGATGAGTTGGGGCAACTTTATTTTGATCCAATACTTGAGCAGGCGCAGTATCAAAACCGATTCTCGGCGGGAAAAGATCCGAAATTCTGCCCGATTTGCGGGACGGAAAACAGCTTCCACGCTCGCCGCTGCATTCACACCGACGCAGACGGGAACCGCTGCGAGCATTTCTGGACTTCGCGAACCTGTGAGGATCAGAAAGACCCGCGAACCGGAAAGATTGTCGTTCACGGATGCGGGACAAAAAACGACGTGGTAGCCAGGGTTTGCAGACATTGTGATGCGTCATTGGTTGACCCAAACAAAAAGCTAAGTGGAAAGCACTACACTAAAAACGATTGGTGTAATGTGAAATCCTTCCGGGTGGATATGACCAAGAACCAGAAGGGGATCATATTCTGCTATGAGCTTGAGGCGCACGGCGAAACGTTCAAGGCTTACGAGAAGTTTTTCCCTGAGTCTGACAGCCAGATCTGCAAAGCAAAATGGCGTCAAGCGGCGCTGGCTCACATTGTGGATCGCAGGATTGCAGGGGTAACGGCAAGTTATCGGAATGCACGCAAAATCATGGGGAATGCACATCACATCATGGCCCCGGTTCGCGTGACGCACCGCAAAAATGGTAAAGGTGAGGATATTATTTACAAACGGGAGTTCTGATCATGATTGATAGGGGTGATTATCTGGAATATTACGAAAGAGATCCGGGAGACACGCGCAAGGAGGATGCGCACCAGGTTGATTGCGTGGCGTGGTTGCGCCACCACTACCCGCACTTGCTTTTCTGGCACACGGTCAACGAGGGGCAAAAGACGATTACCAGCGCATTGCGGGACGAGCAAGCCGGGTTACTTAAAGGAGTTTCTGATTTCATTATCCTGATTGGTATCAATGCGCCTTACCCTTTCGCGGCTATAGAGTTGAAGCGGGTCAACAAATCAGGCAAAGGGAAGGCGTCACCAGTCAGCGACGAGCAGAAAGCTTTCTTGCGTGACGTTCGCCAGCGCGGAGGGTTAGCGGCTGTAGCCTACGGGTTTAATCAATTCAAGCTGGCTATAAATGATTTGGTAAATAGCACGAATTGCTAAAACGTTGGGAATGGATTCCCGTATATTACACACATCGAAACAAGACGGAGACAAACAAATGAAAAAACTACTTGCTACTGTGATCTTGTCAACTATTGCGTTAACTGGCTGCGATAATAAAGTAACTTACGATTGCGGTGACGAGAAATTTGTTCTCAAAGGTGGGCGACTCATATCAAATGGCTACGTCATAGAGCATGAATTTGATAACACATACAAACTTGACACGTGGGCCGGAACAATTCGCTACACGCTGTTAGATAATGGTATTGATGCTCAATTTGGCGGCATGAAAAAATTCAAAGAGTGCAAAGTGATCAAGTAATAATATTGGAGATTATACAATGGCTAAAGATATTCAAGACAAAGACACTCACGACGCATTTATTACTTTTGAGCAGTTAGAGCGCGAGAACTTTATTACAAACGCCCTTGTAACTGGCGGACACTATCAAGCTGTAAAACCTGATAAATATTACCAGGTAACAGGCAACCGATATGCAGGAAGCAAAACGCCGGATGTAGTCCGCGATTTATGGGCCACCCCTCGCGAGGTTGTGGAATACATGGAAAGCCGCTATGGAAAATATGATCTTGACGCGGCGGCGAGCGAGAATAATAAGGTTTGCGATAAATTCTACAGTAAAGAGACAAATTGCCTAAAGCGCTGGTGGGGAAGCAAAAAGCACGTTTGGCTTAATCCTCCATATAGCAACCCAACGCCGTTTGTTAAAAAGGCAATCGAGCAGATGGAGCACGAAAACCAGATCGATATATTGCTTCCCGCTGATAACTCAACCGCCTGGTTTGTTGAGGCGCAGAAAAACGCAGCGGAAATTATCTGGATTACTGGCGAGGTTTGGGAGGAGGAAGGGATCGAGTATGCCAGAACCGGGAGGTTAGCGTTTATTTCTGGATTGACTGGTGAACCAGTTAGCGGAAATAATAAAGGCAGCGTTATCTTTGTGATGCGCGAATTAAAAGAAGGCGAGCAACAACAAACTCACTATGTTGGAATCAGCGAGATTTGCCCGTCCGTGAAAAATAAAAGAGCAAAGGCGAGAGGTTAATATTATGAGCCTGGAAAATATGAAAGACGAAATGAAGTGGTTACTTTTTCGCGGCATAGTTTGCCACCTGCTGGAAAAGCACGAATATAACGGAAACCCTTGGTTATTTTCAGGATGCCTTGATATGAGCTTTGAGGAGCTTTCCGGGGCAGTGCCGATTGATGAGTGGCTCCCGTATCTTGAAAAGGAGTTGATCGAGTACAAGCGAAGCGACGGAAAATACGAGTTCAATTCAAACTTCAAATAGCACGAATTGCTAAACATGCCCGGCGAGAGTCGGGCATAATCACATCCAACGAAACGAAAGGAGAAAAGCATGAAAGTTTACAACCAACGCGCAAAACGAATCGCCCACGAAATCGCACGCGAGGCTGTAGAAGGTGGAAGCGAAAACGGGTTCAACTTCGATTGGGATTGTGCAATGGTATTCCTGAAAGTTGCATATGGTTATGCACCGATTGACGTAATGGAAAACATAGGAGCGATTGATGAAGGTCGAAACGGGTAAGCAAGCCGTTTGGCAACACGCCAAGGAATGCGGAATGAGCGAGGATATAGCACGAATTGCTAAATTCTTCGACATAAAGGATGTTAGTATTATCGGCAACGGAAAAATGACATACTTACACGAAAGGCCGCGTAAGATGCACAGAGTTCCGGCGATACCGACCAAGATCGATTACAAAGCAGTAATCGAGAAAACCAAAGAGCAAAAGAAATATTACAAGATGTGAGGATTTTTGTTATGTGGCGCTTGTTTGCTTTACCGTTTCCCGTTATCATCGCGACCGCGATTATGTACAAAATTATCATGTTAGGAGCTTAAAAGATGGCAGTAGCAAAAATGACAGATCAGCAGTTTAAAGATGCACGCGCAGCCGGGAAAACTTACAAGCAGATCGCGGAGGAGTTCGGATTGAACATCCGCAGCGTTGAGCGCCGCGCAGCACGCTTGGCCCGCGCCGGGGAAACTGACATTAAAGGAGCGCCAGGTTTTGCGGTTGTTCGCGAGTCTGTTTTGACAAGGGCGAACGGCGAGGAGGTGATGCGCTGGACAATCACCAATAAGGATAAAGAGCAATTAGAGGCTCTAATGCAAGCGGCTATGGAGGCTTTCGCGGAAGAGTTGCCACGCCTTCCGGCACAGGAAGAGAAAGAGCAGGACTATTCCGAAACGCTGGCGCTATATCCGATCTTTGATATGCATTTAGGCGCAATGGCCCATAAGCACGAATGCGGCGAGAATTGGGACACCGCAACGGCGGAGCGGGTAATGAACGACTTTTTTGACTACTCAATCGAACGAGCGCCAAATAGTGAGAAAGCTGTGCTCCTGATTGGTGGCGATATGCTCCACAGTGACGGCCTTGAGGCGGTGACACCAGCAAGCGGGCATATTCTGGATCAGGACAGCCGATACGCAAAACTTGTTTATGTTGCAATCCGAGCTACTCGCCGCGCAGTTTCTAAAATGCTGTCAAAGCATAAAGAGGTTGAGATCCAAATTATCGAAGGAAATCACGACCAATCAGGCATGATTTGGCTACGGGCGGCAATGGCGGCAGCATACGAAAACGAGCCAAGGGTTTACGTTGATGTTTCTCCGCGCGTCGTTCATCATACGCAGTATGGAAAGACGTTCCTTGCTTATCATCATGGTCATACTGTGCGCAAGCCGGAAGCCCTTTTGATGATGTGCGCCGCAGATTGGCGGGAAGACTTCGGGATCTCGAAATCAATGTATGCTCACGTAGGCCACTGGCATCACCAGACCGTAACGGAAACCAGCTTAGGGATCGTGGAGGTTCACAGCACTATGGCGGCAAAAGATGCATACGCCGCGCGTGGTGGCTGGCGCTCTCGCCGTCGGGCGGCGGTAATCGTATACGATAAAGAGTTTGGCGAGGTCGGGCGCTTTATGTTCTACCCTGAAATGATGGAGACTAAATAATGAAAGTTCGCTGCATTCGTAACACTTCAACCGCATTACCTTACATCGTTGGCGCAGTTTATCGGGCGGTTGCAATTCCTGGCGGCTTGTACGAGATCCGAGACGGTCAAGGTAGTGCAATACTGGCACCGCTTGAGGGGCATTACCTGACCTTTTTACCAATAGAAAAATAATTTAATTCAATAGCTTACGGGGCGCTGTGATTTAACAGCGCCCTTTTTCTATTATAAACTTGCGCAATCCCGGTTAACATGTAATCACCCATTAACAAAACTTATCGAGGTGTAAAATGAAAGACTTTCTAAACGCTGCAACCGCCGGGACTGGCGGATCTGCTTTAACCAGTGCCGCAACAAGCCAAATCACCATTGCGGTTATCAGTATGGCCTTTATGATCGCGTTTGGCGCGTGGGGCGCTTATCTCCGCTGGCGGGATAGCAAGGCGCTACGGGAAGCCCTGGAAACAGGGGATCTTAAACGAGCAATCGAGATCAGAGGTAAATAACAGATGAAGTTAAAAAACATGGTTATAGCTGGCGCTGTTAGTGCCGCTCTTGCCATAACTTCACCACTATTAGAGGAGATCGAAGGAATCCGGTTCAAGCCTTATAAGGATATCGCGGGCATCTGGACAGTTTGCGCCGGAATTACTGGCCCTGATGTGGTGCTGGGCAAGACTTACACGCAAAAAGAATGTGATCTATTACTTCAAAAGCATATCAAGCATGCAGCAACCGCAGTTGATAAGGCGGTCAAGGTAGAGATTCCAGCAACAATGCGGGCGGCTATGTACTCGTTTACGTTTAACGCTGGCGTTGGAGCATTTCAGAAGTCAACAATGCTAAAGCTTATTAACCAGGGCAAGCTATACGAGGCATGCGACGAGCTTTGGAAATGGACTTATTACCGTAACCCGAAGACGGGCAAGCGTGAAAAATCTAAGGGGCTGCATAACAGGCGAGCCGTTGAATTTAAATACTGCGTTAAGGAGTTACCGAAATGAACGATCAGGACTACGAACGAGCTAACAGAATAACCGCTATCATTTTGCTGATCATGTTGATAGTGTCGGCGCTATTGCTATCAGGTTGCTCGGCGTCAAGCGCTCTGACTGGTTTAGCTGGAAGTAAGCCGGAAATCACAGCGCAAGCCGGGGCCGAAAACGTAAAACAGACCGTAGGTGTGACGGCAAAGCAGGACGCCAGCAGCAAGCAGGAGACGACGTTTAAAGAGTCAAGCGTTGGAAAGGTTGACACTTCCAACAAAAAGCAGGTGAGCAATTCAAGCATCCAGGCGGAAATGATAAAAGCCGAGAAGATAGAAATCAGCAACGGGCGCGATGATTTGTATCCTTTTCTTTTTTGCATTGCTTGCTTCTTCATTTCTGGATTCCTTAGCGGGATTCTTTGGAGTGAGAGAAAAAATAAAGGAGCCTAACGGCTCCTTTTTTCATTCCATCAATCTGACATTCAATAACACAACCCCATCCTCATCATGCAAGTTATGCTCCCTGGCTGGATTGGCTCGCATATCGCTATACAGGATCATTAACAGCGCACCAATCATCGCCTCATGAGATACCGAATTTACGGCGCAAAATTTCGTAATTGTATTGATTAGATTTTGAGCTTCCAAATAATTCATCGTCGCTTAACTCGTCCAGGTGAAACAGATCGTAAATGTATTTATTGCTTTCGCCTTCCAGGCTGTACAACTCAAAGTTAAAAGGCCGTTTGTGCGAGCCGTAGCACGTCACCACGCCTTTATTTAGGTCGAGGTATCCCAACGTACACATGCGAGGGATAAACTCAAGAGAGACGCTTGAGGCGAATTTACGAGGGGTCATATTTGCGGCCCTCGCGAGCCGCTCGCATTCCCGATGTTTAAACACAAACCTTGCCAGGTGCTGGCGGTTAAACCAGTCGTAACTTTCACAAAATTTGTACAAATCGAGAAGAAACATTTTAACCCCCCAACAAAGCCGGATTCACAAACACGCGCCCATTTGCATTACAAACATAATTCAGTTCTTCAAGTCGAGGTAGCAAGCTTTCCTCTAATCGCTTCATTACGCCAGCCTGGCCGACGAACGGGCGAACCTTGCGAATTGCTTCATAGATTGCGCGTGATGTTAACACGCCCTTGTTTGCTTTGCCCAGGCGAACAACCATATCAACAACCTTGTTTAGTTCCGCATCCTCGCCAGCGTGACCGGAAGCGTTGGCGGCGCTGATATATGTTTTGCTCAACTCATGGAACATAATCAAAGCCTCTTGCATGGTTTCCACCTCAATCTCGCGTGATTTTTGCGGGTTTCCGCTTTCGTTAAACCAGTTGCGGATAACATGCAGAACCGATGCAATTCGGATCACCTGTTTATCCATCTTACCCAATGCGCCGCGCAACATTGTGTGGGAATATTTACCGCCGTCTGCAAGGTGAGGCTCCATTTCCTGGCGGGCGATGTTCAAGCAACGCATTGCCGATTTGCTGATCGTGAGCTTAACGCCCTCCTCGGTCATGATGTTATGCACCAGCTTGTAATAGTTCGCTTTCAAACCCTGATCCACTGGCTCAAAAGTTGAATCCCCGTTATCGTCAATAAAGCTACGGCGACCCAAGAAAGATTCCTCGCGAACCAACAAGAAACGCTCACTAACACCGATACCGCGTGCGCCAGCCTCCATAATGCCGTTAATCGTTTCGTCCTGTGCAATTACCGCCATGCATCCAAGCGCCGTAAAGCTCATGTTGTTTTCTGCGTTGGCACGCGCGATTGATACGTGGCCCGCATCCCATGCTTTTAACACCAATTCGCTGTTTGTCTTGCGCTCGCTGCTTGCATACGTCAAGCCTAACAGGCTGTTAATACTGGTTGCCTCATCGGAAATAACCGCAAAGCTCCCTTGCTTGTTGTTAATCTTTGCCAGGCCTTCTGGCGTGGTATCGGAAACCGGGAAAACAATGTCACAGAATTTTGCGATCTTCTCTTCCAACTCCTCTTTTTCCTCATAGAGCGAAGCCATATCCGATCCGCTGCGCTCCTGCTTCATCTCCTTCTCCAAGCCCTTGAGCTTTGCGATCAGCTTTTTGCGCTCTTTGCTGCGTTGCTCGTTAATGCGCTCAACCTCGCAAACAATCGGGGCGATAGCCATTGAGTTAATCGCTGATTTACCAGTTGATGGCGGTTGGCTCGTCACAACATAAAGCGCGGTTGGCTGATCGGTTCCATGATATTCAACCGTAAAGCGTCCGAGCATTGCAGCGGATACGCAGCCGATGAAATGCATGTAGGCGGATGATTCCGGGAATTGAACGGAGCGAGCCAAGCTGCGAGATAGTTTGCCTACAACATCAACATCATTACCCAAGGAAATTACCGGGTATTTATCATTCCCTTTGTTGATATCTTGAACATCACCCCAAAAGCTTTGCGCACGGTTGTAGCCATTCGCAATAATCGCAACGCGAACCGGGGAAACCCCTTGAGCCTGTGCGGTTTCGATTACTTGTTGAGGGGAAAGTGTAGAAGTATCAAAAAACATTTCAAAATCTCCTTAGTTGTTGCCCTGTATTATAGGGCAACCATCTTACAGCGTTTTAGCAAATTGTGCTATTTGATCCGCTCAATGCGAGCCATTAATTTACCATTCAGCGAGCTAACGCATTCGGCGGTGACTTCATCGACGTAGACAAAAGGCAGTGACGCGCGGTAGTTATGCCCTATTTGCCACTTCCCGCCTACAACCTTAATCGGCTTGACGATATCGCCAACTTTCATGCAGGAGGTTTCACCCGCGATCACTTTGTAGCGCCATTCCTTTTGCACGTCGCCAACGCCTAAGTATTTCTTTTCACTCATGAATATTTCGCCTCGAACAGATAAATGCCAGCGGCGGAAAATCCGACCTCCTCGCGGTAGAGCGTCCAGCGATCGCCGTCCTCGTCGAACACATAACCAGCAACCCCACCCAAAACGCGCCCTTGCTCGATCTGGTAGCGCTTGTCGGCCTTAAACGACTTCTTAACCTGGCTGGAATGGTCTACCCAAGTGCATTTGATGGTCTTGGTCTTGATCTCGCGAAAATCTTTAATGTTCGCCTCTTGCCACTTGCTGCCCTTTGTCAGTTCGCGAACCTCGAACACTCCGCACGCCTCGAAAGCGATCTCATCTTTAATGCGGGCATTCATTAATTTGTTGTCAGCGTTGCGAATAACTTTCATCGTTTAATCTCCTTTCGTTTGGTGTGAGTGCATTATGCCCCAACGATCGCCGGGGCTTTTAGCAATTTGTGCTATTTCTGGTTCGCCAGCATAACAGCTTTAGCAAGGCCGCGTGGCGTGAGGGAGCGGATCATTTTTGTGCGCGATGATTTGCCGCCAAGCTTGGCCCAGCCAGGATTGCTATCACCTTCTGGCAAAACCTGGTTCGGTTCTGGCATCACAAAGCCGTTACCAGTCCAAAGGCATGTTTTTTTGCTGTACGCATCGCGAGGAGGGATGATATCCGGGAAAACCGGATGTTTATCATCTTCCGGGAGGTATCCGCCATATGCGCACGGATGGAATACGTGATCCGGCTTGCGCCACAGCGAGGAAAGCACGCTAACCGGGTTTTCTATCATGTAAGGCACGCCGAAGTAATCAGCGATATTAGCCGCGATTTTGCAGGTATTAGCCGCTTTAAGCTGGAACATTGGATCTTTTTCCGCTTTCGCTTTGAAGTGGCGAGCGCCGCTAACAGCTAAATCTGTGCATGGCGGGAAGGCCATAATAAAATCTGGACGGCCCCACGTCTCACGATATGCATTATATTGGAAATAGCCATCAATCCAGGCGTTAACGTAGGTGATGTTTTCATGAGTTACGCGCACTGACTGGTAATCCCCATGATCCCCCTCATCGGCGTTAAAACAGATCACTTTGTGGCCCGCTTCCGCCCAGGGAAGCGCAGCAAAACCGGAACCATCGAACATAGAGAAAATCAGCATGTTATCACCTCAAAACGGGAAGCAGCGGGAGCAAGACGGGTCGAAATTGCAGCCGCAATCATTAACAATCATCGTTGGATCTGCAAAGAAAGCGCCGGATTCCATATCCATATCCATATCACCCAATGCCTCATCCAGTGTTAGGAATTTATAGGCGACCTCAAGCGCCGCCTCTTTGTTTAAGCCAGCGGCCTCCGCATCGTGAAGCCGCTTAAAAAATGCATCTTGAACCATCATAATAGAGCTCTCCAAATCTCATCAAACAGCAGGAATGCCATTCCACCTATAAGCAAGCAATCGAGGAAAATAAAGACTGCAATCAGTATTTTGATTAGTTTTCTACGCTTTCCATCATTTTACCCTCCTGCCCTGGAGCGGGACGTTAGCCCGCCCACCAATCAGGACATTACCGCCAGTTGATTATATAGATTGAGTTCGCTATTAGCATTGCTTTCAGGTCTGCGACGTTTGCCCGCGTCAGCTTGTCCCCTGGAATTGTGCCGACAACATAACCACCCGCACGCTTTGTAATGGTCACTACGGAGAAGCCGGAAGCCCGATCCATTTTTACGGTGACTTTTCCGTTTTTGTCCAGGTGAGCCAGAATCAGAGCGGTTTTTGCTTTCATTTCGTTTTTCCTTGTTTGTTGAAGTTGGGCCTATTATATCGGCTGGCCCTCTCGCCGTTTTAGCAATTCGTGCTATTTATCCTCATGCGGGTATATTTCAACCCGTATCCCGATGAAGGGATAATGCGCCAGATCGCACGGCTTATAAAGTTGCGTCGTAAACCAGCGCTCTTTCTCCTCATGCCAGCGGAAAACCTTGCCACGCCGAACCTGGTAAATAACGCCGTTCTCGGTGTTTTTGTAAATCACTTTATCCATTCGCCACCTACAATAAAGTTTGTGAAATGATCCTGATTGATAATGCTTGGGCCGCCAATGCCTGGATTTGTCGCGCCGGGGTAAGCCTTCTCATAATCCGCTTTGCGATCGTCAATCCATGCCATGAATCGCGCCATGCGTGCGGAGGTTGTGCCTTTCCATGCCTCTTTACCCATGTGCTCAACGAAAGCCAGGAAGCGAGCGTTATGATTTGGGCTTTCCGCCTTCGCCACGCTAACCAGGCGGGTAAAGTTCTCTTTGTTGACCTCAATCGCCACCATATCGCCATTGAAAATCATGGCATTGAAAGTCGGGATATCCATGTTGGAAGTTCGGACGATTTCGCCGTTGCTAACCTTAACTTTGCCTTCGCTGATCCAGTAAGTGTGACCGTTGTAAGTGTTGGTGTATTTCATTTTGCAATCCTCATTTCGTTTCGATGGGGATAATATACCAGGTTTCCCCATCGCTGTTTTAGCAAAAAGTGCTATTAGTTCCAGTAACCTTGACGTTTTGCGCGTTTACCATCACCGCCGTAATGGTCGTTTGCCACCGGAACGGCCCACGCCTCGTAAAAGATAATCAGTCTCATGGTAATTTGATCTCGTTATATTCGCAGAACTCCAGGACGTACACGCATTCGCGCGGAGCTTCCTGGCCCGTCATAACCTCGCATTGACCGCCGTTAAGGAGGTTGCAGGTTTCGCAAAGATAGCCTCCAACGTTCTCCTCAACAATCCCGCGACCATCACAGGCACCGCCGCCGAACCTGTGCGGGAAATCATAGGCCTGGCAATTGCAAGTTACCTGCTGCCTTCTCCGCTTTGACAATTTCATGCAGCACTCCTAACGTCTCATGTAGTTGGCGATATTTTGTGATTGTGAACGGTAATTTGTTGAACGCCTCGCGGCTTAACAGCTTGTGACGCCCTCGGATGAACTTCCCGCCGTAGCCGTCATAGTTGCACAGCATGCGATCGTATTCCGTGTCGTAAATGTTCAGAACGCATTTATCGCCGTGCTTTGTGACATACAGCTTTAACCCAAGTTCGTTAGCCCGCTGGCGAATATCTTTACCGATGTACATTGCAATCTCCTTTGTTGGTTGGTTGGCTTGCATTATTGCAGGTTCGAGGATTTGAGTTTTAGCAAAAAGTGCTATTTGCCTCTGACTGGTAATAAAAAACCGGGCAACGAGGCCCGGTACATGATCAAGGAATCATTTGCTCATCAAGCGTAGTTGGGGTATCAACCCCGAACACGGTGCAAAGGTTTTCGTTGGTCGGCTCATGGTAAACCGTCACGCGCAAATCCTGGCTGATAACACCGCCATTGAGGCGCTGGCTCATATCAAAATCACCAATCGTCACGCCATTACCATTCTCGATCTCATCCGCCAGTAGGCGCAGTTGCTCCACAGCAATTCGAACTTCTAACATAAAATTCACTCCTCTTTGGTTGATTGCGTCGTGCATTATATCACTTGTTAATTGCGCTTGCCAGGAATTCAATCACCAGGCGCAGGTGTTTCTCATTCTTGATAGTGGCTGGCAACTCTTCTTTCACGTCCTGGCTCAGGCTCAGGGTATCGAAGTAAGTAAATGAGCCGTCCGCATTCATGATGTAGCTCAAGTCCGGCTCGCAAGCGTCCTCGTCAAAGTAGAACCACAGGCGATCTTGTTCCATCACCTCATCACCCTCGCAGACGTCAAGGAAGATGCCGCGCTTCTGTGCAAAGTTGATGGTGGTTTTGCTGATTTTCATTTCGTTATCCTCAGTTCGTTTCGTTGAGTGCATTATGCCAAAACCAATCAGGGGAGTTTAGCAAAAAGTGCTATTTACAAAGCCGTGCGTGATTTGTGTGTTGCTCATATCTCGTACACTGTCATTTTGACAATATTGCTCAAGGTGCAAAGCGATTGATTGATTGTTGCAGTTTTCGCAATGATGATGTAACGGAGGAGGGATCAGGCTTGTTCGCGTGTCCACTCCCTGGCGTTTGCAGCCATTCCCGTTTCGTTCCGTTTCCGCCTGTTTCCTGTCAGACCTTCCGCAGAATCTAGCAACGTTCCAACACAGAATAAACAATGAAATCACCTATAAATACCCTTATTAATCAATTAGTTAGTTATATATGTACTATTATTGTTTAAATACTGTATTGCTTGTTTTCTCTATTTATGGCTATATGATTTGTTTGGTAGATATACAATTGTATTTTTAAGGGGCTTATTTGTATATGGATACCTTCCGAAACCGGGAAACCGGAAAACAGAAATTAAACATCATGGATTTCAGCAACTTACCATCGATTTTGTATCTTTCCGAAAAAAATTTGTTGCCATAACAGGATAAACACGGTACTATGCACACAACGAAACACGAGAGGAGATGCAACCATGAAGATGTTATATGTTAGGCGCGGAGGGGAGATTGTGGAGTGCGGCGATGATTTCGATCTCGTTGAGGGTCGCGGTATGTCTGCCGCATACATTCGCAGACTTGTTGATGCCGTGGAGCCTAATATTGCTCACTTTATAGACCTCGAATACGCCGACAGGTCGCCGGAATCGATGAGAATGACATTCGCAAAGATTGCCAAGGAAAGGGGAGCCGAAATAAAAACTTTTAACGTTGGCAAAAACATCATTGGATTTGTAATCTGTAAACCTGAATCGGTATTCATTTAAGGAGATAACCATGACAGATCTGGCTAAAGAATTTTGCAACAAACTGCGCGAGGCCGCCGTTGCACTGGCTAACGGCCACACGGAGGAAATCAAACTGCCGATCCGATTTATCGGGCAGCACTTCGGGGATGATGAAAAGGTGAAATCAATCACCCCTGGATACGTCCGCACAATCATGAACCGTGTAGGGGAAGTGAAGGCGGTAGGCTCATGCAGCGTTAAGAGTGGGTTTGATGATGAGGGCGACCCGGTTTACATCATCACCCTGAAAAGGGATACAAGGCGCAAGGTTCTAACCAGTGATGATATACCAGCGCTTGAGCGTAAGTGGCGGGCCAAGTTCATTCGTGAGCTACTCAGCCGACCGCCGAGAATCACAGACTTGGAAGGCGACGAGCTGAAAGGCGCTGCAATCGCCATTGAACGGTTTTGCTCAATGCTTGAGTCAATGAAAGAGGGCGAATAATGCTTGTCAAGTTAGATAAAGGCTTTCCCCTCGATCGGCTTGAGCAGGGCATGCGCGATGGGCTGATTTATAAGCGCGTGGAGCTTGAGGAGGGCGTGATGTACGAGCAATTGCTCAAGTGGGCCGGGATTGCCCGGCTGTTTCGAGATAATCAGCTTTATATCGAGGTGCCTGATAATGCATAAGTTCGTTCCGTGGTTGCTGATTGGTGCGCTGTTTTGCGGCGTCGTTGGGTTCACGCTGCAACTTGTGGCCTTGATAATGATGATTTGGGGGTGATTATGTACGCTGGCGAGTTGATTCTATCCATCATTGTGATCGTGTTTTTGATGATGGTGTTCATCAAAGACTAAATAGCACGAATTGCTAAAAACCTTTCAGGGGAATGCGCTATTATTCCCCTACACCAACAAACGAGGAAATAACGATGAGAAACTGCAAAGAGCTTAACGAGCACGACGCTGGCTATGTGATGGTTTGCATTATGTCAGAGATTCCGGCCTTCCAGGTCGGCAAGCGATACACCACCGAGAAATGCTCGATCAAGGTTTTAGGCATGGGCTGCCCGGATATCGGCGGCGGCTTTAGCCTCAACTATCAGCGCTATCGCTACTACGGCGTTGAGGGTGCAAGCATTTACGCGAAGTTCATTATGCTGAAAGACAACAAAGGCCGCTACGTTAAGCACGACACGCAGCCGCGCCACGTTCAGAAGCAACGCCGCAATGGGAAGGCCGACAAACGCCGCTTCCGTCGCTATGTGCGCCAGCTAATGAAAACGCAAATGTCACCGCTTGAGCGCAAGGTTTTTGGTCGTCTGTCTCGTCATGGTCTGTAAGGAGAATATTATGAAAGAGTTTATGAAAACTATTGCTGTTTTATCCCTGGTTGGTGCTGGCATTTGCCTGTCAGACGACACAATCACAAGCTTCATCTCGTCTGGCCTTATCCTTGTTGGCGGCTACTTTGGCGGCTACCTGGATGGCAGCAAGAAAGGCCGCGAGGATGGTAAGCGCTACATGCTGGGCGAATAGCACGAATTGCTAAAACAGCCGAACGGGGCTATGCCATAATAGCCCCATCGAAAGCAAACGAGGAAATCAAAATGGTTACATTCATCGTATGGGAACATGAAAACAGCGAGCCGCAGATTCGCGTAATCCCAATGTCACTGGCCTGGAATCTCGGCAACAAGGGCGGCTTTTACAAAGCTCAAATCATCAACGAATATGGGATCGTAGACTATGAGTTTAAAGCGTGATGTAACCTACAAAAGCAGGTTTGCCGAACGCTGGTGGAGGTGGGACGGCCTCCACGTTTGGACGCGCGGCCTGGGCGATTACAAATGGCACCTCGCTTGTGGCTGGCCTCAGCCGGAAATGAGCAAGCGGGATCTGGAATACTACGTTAACAAAGGCGAATTCGTGGAGGTATCAGAATGATTAAGTTCGAATTATGGGGCAACACTTATCGCGTGCCAACCGACGGCAAGGGCATTGCAATCATCGACCTGGACGGAACTTTGAGCGACGGCACGCACCGCTTGCACCTGCTGCCGACCAAGGATTTGCACCTTACGGAAAGTTGGAGCGAATTTAACGGGGCGGCCATTGGCGACAGTCCGATCCAAAACACGATTGATGTGGTTAATGCGCTTTGGTATTCAGGCATGGGCGTTATCATCCTGACTGGTCGTTCCGATGAGGTGGAAACCGACACGATGATTTGGCTTGACCGCTACAAAGTGAAATACGACTACATGATTATGCGGCGGGCCAGCGATAACCGCAAAGACACGGTAATCAAAGAGGAGGCATTGCGGGCGATTGGCCTTGATAATATCGTGTGCGCCTTTGACGATTCGCCGAACGTGATTAAGCACTTCCGCAGCCTTGGGATCACAACCTATCAGGTAACGGAATACGACAAGCCGCACTCACACCTGCAATCGCATGGCGTGGATGAGCTAAAACAGCACTAATTGCTAAAACACGAAATCGGGGTTGCTGTATAGTGACCCCATCAAGACAACAAAGGAGAAACATCATGATTTACGCGGTTATCACCCTGGCGGTTATGGTTCTGATTATGTACGTGTGCGGTTGCTTCCTCGTGCGGGCATTCCTGAAAACGGCTGACTCGACGGACAAGGATAAGCTTTACCCGGTGCTTTGCTGGCCCTGGATTATGATTTCCGCCGTTGGCGAGGTTATGATTTCCGGCAAATTTGAGTGGTGAGGTGCGGAATGAATATCAAGATGTGGCATAACGGTTACACCTACAATGTGCAACTTCGCGGGAAATTTTACTACTGGTGCGACAGGGGCCAGGGCCGCTGGTGGCGTCGGGCGTGCCAGGATGCCGCAAGGTATGAGCGCGAGGTTGAGGAGCGCGAGGGGCGCATAGAGTGGGTTAAGCTGAAAGTCACCGATGGCTTGCCCGTATAGCACGAATTGCTAAAACAAACGAAATTAGGGCCGCTATAATGGCCCTACAAAGCAACGAGAGAGGAGCAAAAATAAAATGAAGATTTACACGTCCGCAAGCGAAAAATCGTTCTACATCGTCGAGAGCGGCCTTATTTACTTCAATGATGAGCCGGAGTTAACTGGCGCTATCGTCTCATCTTTCAGCCATAGCCACACGCCGGAGCAATTCGACGAAATGATTAAGCGCCACGGATGGACTTTGCAGGAGCCGGAAGAGGTCACAGTGTGGCAAATCACAAAGGCCGACGCACTGAAAGCGGTTGGCGTTACCCTGGCATTTGCGGCACTGTTTATCGGCATCATGGCACTTTAAGGAGATTGGACAATGGCAAAAATTATCGTACTGAATGCACCACCACACAGCGGCAAAGACACAATCGGCGGCCTGGTTAAAGATGAATCACCAGTACCGCTGCGCATGATGAGCTTCAAAGCGCCGATGTTTGAGATCGCACTTGCCATGCTCGGCCCGGTTAAGTATCGCCAATTCATTGAGGCTTATAACGACCGGAGCCAGAAGGAAGAAGCGCAAGACTTCCTGAATGGTAAATCCCCGCGCCAGTTTATGATCTGGATTAGCGAGGACGTGATTAAGCCGCGATTTGGTAACGGCTACTTCGGCAAGCGGTTTGCAGAGGATGCAGAGCTAAACGATATCCCCATCATTTGCACGGATGGCGGTTTCCCGGATGAGATAATCGAGCTTATCAGGGGCGGGCATGAGGTCAAGCTTTGCCGACTGCATCGCGACGGTTACACTTTCGACGGTGACAGCCGGGACTATATCAGGATCAGCAGCGCCAAGGATAACGTAAGCGGCTATTGCGAATATGATTATCATCTGACCGATGGCGATCCGATGCTAACCGTTAACGAAATCATTCGCGATCACCTCAATAGCACGAATTGCTAAAACTTCCGCAAGGCCATTTGATAAAGTGGCCTTATTGAAGCGAAGCACACAAGGAGAAGGCAATGAGAATCAAGATTTACAGCAACGAAGGTTATGCAGGTTTGACTCAGGTTAATTTTCCTGTAGAGGTTGATGCTATGCGCGTCAAGTGGTGCAGCCGGACTGTGATGATGGTATCCGAGCGCGAGCTTGCCCGCATCGGTGCCGAGGCTTACCAGTCGGACGAAGGATTTTACCCGTCATGCGTTGAGGGCTTATTCTTCGAAAATTACACGGTGATTTGATGTTTCTGCTAACCACAAGCGCGCAATGCCTATACACTCCCGGCGTCACTATTGACGCCATTCAAGAGGGTGAAAAAGTGGTATTGACAACGCGAGACGCGAGCGGCAAAATGCTACGCAAAATTGAGATAGGCCAAGACGAGGCCGAAACACTGACCATCAAAAGGAGTTAACCATGAAAACCAATCGTAAATACCTGGCCCGCTCGTTTACCAAGATCGCAAAGCGATGGGAGGACAGCAAAAAGACGACTGAAAACCTACGCAAGCACGGCTACAAAAACGCCCGCAAGTGGGGCCGCGAAATGGCTAACATGTATTTTGACGAACGGGCGAGCATGTGCGCCGACTCGCTGGCGGAAATGCTGGAAGAGGCCGCGCTTTGTGACGCACCAATCACTCAAGATGATTTCGACTACTTCGCATTTGAGGAGATCTCAAATTGGTAAAAATTCGCACTGACTATGCGGAAACGCCCTGGATAATTCCGGGCAAGGTGTACGAGGCGGAGGTTTCAAAGATTAGGCCGACGCTTTACACCTTCATCGGGGAGCTAGGCTCCCCGGTACTAACCGAGCTTAAACATTCAATTCACATTGGCGGCAAAGATTGGGAGATTTTAGAATGAGCGACTACGTAACACCGACTATCACTTGCGGCAACTTCACCAAGGGCAAGCACTACAAAATCATGGCGGAAATCTTAAAGGTGCGCGTGCTTATTGAGGACGACGCAGGGCAAACCGCAATTGTGCGGATTGATGGAAAACCATCATCCAAGCTCGACTACAACGGCAAGTTTCATCGCGTAAGCTTTGAAACGAGCGACGCAAACAGCATGGCCGGGGCTTATCGCAAGGAGCCGATCCAGAATTGCGAGCCGTTCGTGTTCCGTGATGGTCGACTGTACATCAACAAGGCGAAGATTGGCGAGACGGTCATTCATAACGCCACCGTTAAGGCTTCCGACGCACCAAAAGGCAGGCTTGTATTTCAGCACAACGGCAAACAGCATGACGCGCTGGCGCTCCTGGAGCGGAACGAACAGCTTGAGCGAAACATCAACGAGCTTATCGCGGCGAATGAGGAGGTTCGAAAAATTCTACGCTGTCCTGATGGGTTCGATATTCGCAAGCAAGCGCAGGTTGTGCGCACGCTGGCCGATACCCTGCTGGCTATCACCAAATAGCACGAATTGCTAAAACTCGGTTGGGGTAACTTGCTATAGTTACCCCATCGAAACGAAACGGAGATAAAGCAATGAAAATCAAAATCACCAAAATCGACACTCTCAACGGCGACGGCTCAATTACCCTTGAGCAATGCGGCCTGAAAGTTGGCGAGATTCTTGAGGTTGACGGCCATTTCAATGACGGCTCCTATTGCGTAATCGCTCCACGTAACAGCGAATTTATCGAAGCGGGCGACAATATCAGCGTGAGCAAAGACGAATGCGAGGTTGTAGAAGAATGATCCAGATTAACCTGTCAGATGAGCAAGCAAAACGTTTATTGAGCGCCCTTGGCTGGCGCGTTTCTGGTGGCAACTTAGCTTGCGTCATGGTTTCGGAAGAGGTCGCGAAAGAGGTTTTCATCCAGCTTGAGAATCAGGTTGAAGCAAAAAGGAGGGAAGAATGATTTATTTGCACCGCTACCGCATCGCGTCCGGCCATAGCTACAAAGACCGCGTTACGGTTTACGACGACTTAGAGAAAGCGCTTGGACAATGCAGGGTTATCGGCGGCAGCATCCAGGCTTACGTTGCGGTCGAGGATCTGGAAGCGAAAGATCACATTAAAGATCTGATTGTTGACGAGGTGGCTTGCCTGATTGATGATATGAGCACAGCCGCACCGGGTTCGCCGCGAGAGCTTGAGCCGGGTTCGCCAGAATGGGATTGCTTCAAGATTAAGACGCTAAACAACATTCGCGGCATGCTGCAAGAAATTTAACGAAAACGTATCGATTTTAAAGCGCCTCAGAGCGATTCTAAGAGGCGCAAATTTTAGGAGTGTGATTCTATGGGTGAATACAAAAAACCGTCGCAGTGGTGCGCAGAGAAGCAAAACGAGGCATTGGAGCGCGGCGACACTGAAACAGCAATGCACTATTTCGAAATGTACAACCTTTGGATCTCAAGAGGGCTTTGATAATGTTTGGATTGAATGAAGCACACTGGAACATCGTAAAACGCGCGGCTCGCGGACTGAATGAAGCGGTAAGCAAGATGGAGAAGAAAGACCGCCAGAACGACAAGATCATGATCGAGGTTATTACGAAACACCATGAGCCTGTTAAAGTTCTTATCGACCGCTACAAATTCGTGTGGACTGCTGGATATTTGGCCGGGCGAGTTGGTCGAGCGGGAGAGTATGAGTGATTTAAGTTGACGCCGCGTGTGCTGATTGGTAACATCCAAAACGTAAACATAAGAGGCCCGAACGGGTAACGCGCGGCGCGAATGTCGCAAAAGTCAAATCGGCTATGCATGGCGATAGCGGCGGGAACCGTAACCCGCAACCTCTCAGGAGAAAGCAAAATGCAATGGCGAGTTAACTTAACTATCCGCAAAATGGGTATGCAGTGCCAAAGTTGCAAACAGGATTTCGAAACCGTTGTTACTGCATGCAGTGCGGAGATGGCGGTTAGACTGGCGAAGGAGTATTCCGGCGCTAATCAGGAAACGCACCAATTTTCAATAAACTATGTAAGGAGTTTAAAATGATGATTTTCCTTGGCTTTATCCTCGGCTTTGTTTTCGCACTCATCCTGGGCCGCATTGGCTCCCATCATCTGGCCCGCAAAGGCATTTACGCATCTGCGTTCTATGACAAGGAAAAAGATTTATGGACTGTCAACGGTCGCTTCCTGTGCATCGCTGGCAAGATCGGAAATCGACTCAAGCACGAAAACGGCGAAGGCGTCAAATACAAGTGCTGAAACCAACCCCGCTAATGCGGGGTTTTTTATTGCCTGCGTTTTGGTATAATCGCTCCTCGTAAAATAGGAGGTGCAAACCATGAGCGAAAACAAAGTGCATGAGGCGTATAACTTCAAACGCCTTTATAACAAAAAGTACGGCGATATCATCACGCTGAATCAATCCCACCGCTACACGCCGGAGCAGGTCTTTGATATGGCGATCCGTTATTTCGAGTGGGCGGAATCCAACGCGCTAAAATCTGCGGAAAGCTCCTCATTCCAGGGGCGAACCTATCAGGACGAGGTGCGGAAGCCGCGAATCTTTACCCTCAACGGCTTACGCCTGTTTAATAGCTGGTCAAAGTGTGCGCTTGAGAAGTGGCGCAAAGAGCCTGGCTTTTGTGACGTTATGGAGTTCATCGACTCCGTGATCTATGAGCAGAAATTCCAGCTTGCGGCAAACGGCGTGGTTAGCGCGAATTTCATTGGTAAAGATTTGGGCCTTGATAACGCCCCACAGGTTAACGTTGTCGCCAAGGCGGAAAGCACCAGCATTGAAGCGGTTAGCGCCGAAGAGGTGAAAGAGGCAGTTATTGACATTCTGGAGAAGATCTAATGTTGATATGGGAAGACCTGACGCCCGCGCAAAAGCGGGCAATCAAAGAGATGAGCGCCCACTCATTCGAGAAGATGATCCGAATTTGGTTTAACTTACTGCAAGGCCAGAAATTCTTGGGTAACTGGCATCTATCTTATATTTGCAGATGCCTTGAGGAGGTTGTTAACGGCACGAAGCAAAACGTGATCTTTAACGTTGCGCCAGGCTCGTCGAAAACAGAGATATTCTCAATTCACATGCCTGTTTATGCGATGATAAAAAACAAGAAAGTCAGAAACCTCAACCTTTCGTTTAGTGACGGCCTTGTTCAGCAAAACAGCATGCGAGTTAGGGAGATTATCGGATCGCCGGAGTTCCAGGAGCTTTGGCCCTGCAAGCTGGCAAAGGCAAGCGCGAAAGATATCACAGCGCTTAATTCTGATGGCAAAGTGTGGTTGCAACTAAACTCGCGTGCGATCGGCGGACAGGTAACGGGCTTGCGTGGCGGATATATGGACGATGGATTTACGGGGATGCTCGTTCTTGACGACCCGGACAAGCCAAGCGATCTATTTTCTGCGGTTCGCCGCACAGCTTCACATACACTGCTAAAAAACACCGTGCGCTCACGTCGCATGAAAGACACAACACCTTGCGTTATGGTTCAGCAGCGGCTACACGTTAACGACTCGACTTGGTTTCTGTTAAATGGCGGGATGGGTGGTATCGAGTTTGACGTTGTGAGTATCCCGGCGCTGGTTACGGAAGAATATCGCGAAACGCTTCCTGACTGGTTGAAACCCGAATTTGATCGGGACGTGCTGACGAGCGAACCAGTATACATTGATGGCGTGGCGCATTACTCTTTTTGGCCCGCGAAGGAAAGCGCGGAATCGCTGTTAGCGCTGCGCGAGGCTGATTTGTACACGTTCGAATCTCAGTACCAGCAGCGCCCGATCGCACTCGGCGGTAACGTGTTTAAAACGGAGTGGTTCCAGTATTACGGCGGCGGCGAGAAATGCACACTACCAAAACCGGATCGCTTTGAGTACACGTTTATTACTGCGGATACTGCGCAGAAGGTCGGAGAGTTAAACGACTATACTGTTTTATGCTATTGGGGTATTTACAAGGATCGCGTTTACTTTATCGACGGTGTGCGCGGCAAGTGGGAGGCGCCGGATCTGGAAACGCAATTCGTTGCCTTTGTTAATCAGTGCTGGAGGCGCAATAAGGAATGCGGCACGCTGCGCAAAATCTACGTTGAGGATAAGGCAAGCGGTACAGGCTTAATCCAGGGCGCGAAAAAGAAAATGCCGATCGATATCGAGCCAGTGCAGCGCGATAAAGATAAGGCAACCCGCGCTATGGACGCCGCACCAGTCATGAAGGCTGGGCGCGTTGCTTTGCCGGAATCGCACCCGATGCTTGCGGAATTGCTGGCGGAAACATCGGCTTTCACTTTCGACGATTCGCACCCTCATGATGATATCGTTGATAACCTTGTTGATGCTGTAAACCTTGGCCTCAACCTGGCGGATGATCCGGTTTCCCGTATGAAGCGGCTGGCGGGGTTGAAGAAATAGCACGAATTGCTAAACGCATGTATAATCAAGGCTGGACAATTCCAGCCTTTTTTATTATGGGAGAAAGTTATGAGCAAGATTGTAAAAGCCGATGGCTACAACGAAATTTTCAAGGGGGAGAAGCGAGTGGAGCAGCCGTTTTATATGGTGGGCCTCGCCAAAAGCTCAATCGCAACCTTTTACGAGCAAGACGGACTCGCGAAAAAGATTATCGACGTGATCCCGGAAGATATGGTTACGCCGGGTTTCAGTGTTGAGGGCGTTAAGGATGAGGCGGCGTTTCGCTCCTTATGGGATGAGAAGCGGCTCAATGCAAAAATCATTGATGCTCTTTGCTGGTCGCGTCTCTTTGGTGGCGCTGCAATCGTGGCGGTTGTTGCCGACGGTCGGATGCTAAAATCCCCGGTCAGAGAGGGCGCATTGCTCGAAGACATTCGCGTTTACGATCGCTTTCAGGTGAAAGTTGAGAAGCGGGAAACCAACGCGCGGAGCGCCCGTTACGGCGAGCCTGTCTTGTACAAGATTTCTCCCGGTAGCGATATCCCCGATTATTACGTGCATTACACCAGGATTTGCATTATTGACGGCGAGCGACTCCCGAACGAGCAGCGCAAAAACAATGATGGCTGGGGCGCGTCAATCCTCAACAAGCGCCTGATTGAAGCAATCCACGATTACAACTATTGCGAAGAACTGGCGACGCAGTTACTACGCCGGAAACAGCAAGCCGTATGGAAAGCCAGGGGGCTTTCAGCCATTTGCGACGACGACGAAGGCGAATATGCAGCGCGGTTGCGGCTGGCTCAGGTTGACGACGAAAGCGGCGTTGGTCGAGCAATCGGCATTGACGCAGAGGATGAGGATTACACCGTCTTAAACTCCGATGTTTCCGGGGTGGCGGAGTTCCTGGAGAAAAAGCTTGATCGTATCGTTTCGCTTTCTGGCATTCATGAGATCGTGCTTAAAAATAAAAACACTGGCGGCGTTAGCGCGAGCCAAAACACGGCGCTTGAAACTTATCACAAGCTGATCGAGCGCAAGCGCAAAGAGGACTACAAGCCGATCCTTGAGTTCCTCTTGCCGTTCATTGTGACGGAATCGGAGTGGTCGATTGTGTTTGAGCCGTTGGCGGTTCCGAGCGATAAAGATCAGGCGGAAGTGCTAAACAAAAACGTTGATTCAATCGTGAAACTGATTCAGGATCAGGCTATGGATACCGAAGAAGCACGCGACACGCTGCGCTCCTTTGGCTCAATCCTGAAACTGAAAGAGACGGACAAAATCAAGCTGCCGGAGCCGGAGCAGGAGCCGGAGCCGGGAATGGGGGAGAATGACCGATGAAGGTTAAAGGGATCGTAAAACAATGGCGATTCCCGGACGCAAGCGAAAGAGAGTTGGCCCGCGAGTTGCGGCGGGCCGTTCGCGATCTTGTCGTGTTCATGCGCCGGAAAACGCACGCAATGAAGTTCGATGCATCGGATGATGAAATTGATAGCGCGGAAAACGAGATCATTGATTACGCAAAAGAGCTTGCCGCCGCGCTGATTGGTCTGCTTCCGGCGCTGGCGGTGACGGTCTACAAGTTCAACTCTAAGCAGTGGTTAAACGTCGCCAAATCCACCGGAGGCACAAAGAATCAGGCCGTTATGCTTTTGATGCTGGTTGGCCCTACGCAAAGCGAAACGTGGTACGAGACGCTTTATAAGCAGTGGGAAACCATGAGCGCCGGATCATTTGAGAAGCTATTCACCAACATCATTAACGATTGGGCCGGGAATATCAGGCAGGCCAATTTCACCGGGAAAAATACCGCTCAGGTAAACGAAATGGCGGAAAAGCGCTTTGCGGTTTATAGCTCTTGGGCCGCCAACCGGGCAACGGGAATCGTTGGCTCCTGGAATAGCCGCCTAATGCGCCAGCGCCTGAAAGATGCAAACGTGACGCATTACTTCTGGCATGGTATGCTTGACGAGCGCGAGCGATTGCAGCATTTGCAATGGGAAGGCAAGCGCATTGCACTAAATGCAATACACGATTTCCCCGGCGAGCCTTACGGGTGCCGATGCTGGGCTATTCCTGATTTCAACAAGATAGGAGAATGAAATGAAAAAAGTACAACGTTTTGACAGCGTGCAGGTGAAAGCGCATTTTGACGAGAACGGCTTTTTAGTGGATCGGCCTATTGTGGCGCGAATCGGCTTACAGGTTTATCAAACTCCTTTCGGCGAGCGCCGGGAATTCCGCCCCGCCTCCGAGGTTTTTAAGGCTGACTCCCTGGCGACTTTTAGCGGTAAGCCGATCACTTTGGGGCATGTTACCGTGACGCCTGAAAACGCAAAAGATGTTGTCGTTGGCGCATGTGCTGGCGAGGGCGTGCCGAGCGGGATCGGGGTCGAGGTTCCGGTTAGCATTTACGACAAGCGAGCGATTGACAGCGCCAAGGCCAAAAAGACAGCGGAGCTATCCGTGGGCTATAGCTCAATTGACATTGACAAGCCAGGCTGGGGCAACAACGCGACTGGCGAATATTTCTTTGATGAAGATATGCCTGAAGGTTGGAAAGCTGATTCCGCTGATTGGGTAAGATTTGACGCCGTTCAAACCAACATTAGCGTTAATCATATCGCTATGGTGTTCAAGGGTCGTGCGGGTATCGCAAAATTAAACCTTGATAGCAATCAGGATTTCCCCTATGATATCGATGAATTTTCTAACAAAGAGGATCAAGTTATGACCGTTAAAATTAAACTAGATGGCGCGGTTGAGTTCGACGTGCCGAAAGAAGTTGCCGCATATATCGACACTGTGAAAGCTGATGCACAGACCGCCCAAGCCAAAGCCGACGGCCTGGAAGCAGAGCGCGACGCCCTACAGGCAAAAGTTGACGGCATCCCGGCAGAAATTGAAGCCGCCGTTGCTCAGGCAAAAGCAGACGCAGAAGCGCACGCGGCGCTGGTGAAAGTTGCCGAGGAAGTAGGCGTGAAAACTGACGGCCTGGACGCAAAAGCAATCAAGGTTGCTTTCGTGAAAGAGGTAACTGGCGCTGATATTTCCGAAAAGGCGGACGCTTATATCGACGTTGCCTTTGATCTGGCGAAAGAGTCTGATAAAATGGCGGCTCAACGCAAAGCTATTAAAGGCGACGTTGAGAAAGGCAAAAAAGAAGATGGCGAAGATAAGGTGCTGAATCCTAATGCTCGCCTGGCTAAACTGAAATAAGGAGCAATAATTATGGCTACTATTGGCGCAACCTATCACGAACATATGGCGCGGGCGCTTCCGGGCCAGTGGGGCGACACTTCCAAATACAACATCGACGGCGCTTGCGTAGTTGGCAAGTCGGATGGCGGCGACGTTGGCGATATTTACGTTGGCGCAGCGGTTCAGCATGGCGGCGTTGATGCTATGGGTAACAAGCTGATCAAGCCGATGGCGGCGAGCGGCAAGGCTTACGGCGTTGCGATTCGCTCCCACTTCCAGACCGTATCCAAAAATGGTCGCATGGTTTATGAAAATGGCGGCGGCATTAACGTAATGACCGAAGGTCGCGTTTGGATGCTTCGCAATAAAGATGAAAAAACCGCACCAACTTTCGGGGCCGCTGTTAAACTGGATACAGACGGCACTGTTAAAGCCGAAGGCGCGATCGAAACCACTTGGACTTTCACCGGGGATTACACCGCGTTCGGTGATCTGCAACTGGTAGAGGTTCAGGTTCAGTAATTCACAAGGCGCTCAATGAGCGCCTTTTTTAATGGGAGTTTATTATGTCTGATTATGGCGTTTTATGGGGCGCGAGCCTCCCCGGCTGCCTGGTTGATTCCACGCGATACAACATTAACGGAACCGGAGTTTGCAAAGATGAAACCATCCTGATTGGTAAAGCCGTTGGCTTTGGCGGCATCGTTGATGGCTATCGCATGGTTACTGCTGATCTGGCTGATGGCCTGATGCCTTTTGGCGTTGCGCTGCGTTCGCATGATTGCCTTTACAAAGATGAGCAATCGGGTTACATGGCTTACCGTTCAGGCGAGCCAATGAACGTTGTTACTCGCGGGCGCGTTTGGGTTCTGACCAAGCAAATCGAGGAAGCGCCGCAACATGGCGATCCGGTTTACGTTCTGGAAGATGGTTTTGTTGGCAAAGATAGCGGCGTTCTACCTGGCGGTTGGACGTTTACGGGTGACTTTTTCAAAATGGATCGTCAAATTAATATTGTTGGCGTTAGCATTCTGCCTGCTGGCGAACAAGTATTACCCGCAGCCCTACCATAAAAATTTGTTGCACGTTTAGCAAAAAATGCTATCATTGGGCCGTTGATTATCAATAACGGCCTTTAAGGGAGTTTTATTATGACTAAGAAATATGACGAATTCGACGCCAGCGTTGTGACTTCCCACCTGCAAATGCAGGGCGTGAAAGCTGACGCTACCGACATGGGCATTTGGACTGCGCAGGAGCTTCACAAGATCCGCTCCAATGCATACGAAAAAGAATACCCGGCTGGCTCCGCGCTGCGCGTCTTTCCGGTCACTAACGAATTGAGCGATACCGACAAAACCTTTGAGTATCAGGTTTTCGATAAAGTTGGTTACGCAAAAATCATCGCTGATTATACCGACGACCTGCCGACCGTTGACGCGCTGATGAGTTCCGAGTTCGGTAAAGTGTTCCGCCTGGGTAACGCCTTCCTGATTTCCATCGACGAAATCAAAGCGGGCCAGCGTACAGGCAAGAGCCTTTCCGCTCGTAAGGCCAATGCCGCACAGGGCGCACATGATCAGCTTGTGAACCAGCTTGTTTTCCGTGGCTCCAAGCCGCACAAAATCGTAAGCGTTTTCGATCATCCGAACCTGACTAAAATCACGTCCGGCGGCTGGTTATCTTCCGCTGGCGTTAAGTCACCGGAAAAAGCTTCCGAAGAACTGGAGAAAGCGATCGAAACCATCGAAACGCTGACCAAGGGACGGCACCGCGCAACTCACATCCTGATCCCGCCGTCTATGCGTAAGGTTCTGACGGTTCGCATGCCGGAAACCACCGAAAGCTATCTTGATTACTTCATGAAGCAAAACGGCGGAATCACCATCGAATCCATTTCCGAACTGGAAGATATCGACGGCCAAGGCACCAAGGGCTGCCTGGTTTACGAAAAAGATCCGATGAATATGAGCATCGAGATCCCGGAAGCGTTTAACATGCTCCCGGCGCAGCCGAAAGACCTGCATTTCAAAGTGCCTTGCACCTCCAAATGCACTGGCTTAACCATCTATCGCCCGCTGACCCTGGTTCTGATTACTGGACTTGTCAAAGGTTAATAAATGGTTTAATATCGGGGAATCCTTCGGGGTTCCCCTTTTTATTTTATGGAGATTCAAAAATGGCTAAAAAAGAAACTGTAACTCTCGTTAACACTGGCTTATGCATGATCATTGTTGGCGACGTAAATCTGATGCCGGGCCAGGAAATGGAGATCGAAAAAGATAAGCTGGAAACCTCCGCTTTTCAGTACCTGATCTCTCGCGGCGACGCAGCCGTTAAAGACAATTCCGCGCTGACCGAGGAAGTGAAAGCCAAGGCCAATGCGCGACGCAAGAAAGACCCCGCCGAGGGTAAGAGCCGTAAAGAACTGGAAGACGGCGGCGAATTTTAATACCTGGGGCGCTTATGCGCCCCTTGTCACATCTGGAGACTGAAAAATGCTAAGAGATATTGATTACGTTTTGCTTGAAATCCAGCGGTTAGCGCCGCCAATGAAAGCCGTTGATGTTGAAATTATCGCGGCGTGGATTGATCTTGCATCCGAATTTGTAAGCCCCTCGCGGTTTGGTGATGCATATTACAAAGCGCTTGCGCTGTATACGCTTCATCTGATGGCGCTTGATGGCGCGATGAAACAGGAAGGCGAGAGCGTGGAAAGTTATTCTCGTCGCGTTGCGTCGTTCTCCCTGACTGGTGAATTTTCGCAGACTTTCGATCGCGTCTCTGCTGATAGCTCAGGCAAAACGATCAGGCAAACGCCTTGGGGCAAAATGTACGAGCTATTGCTCAAGAAAAAAGGCGGCGGCTTTGGACTCATTAGCGGCCTGCATCGGCGGCGTATGCCATGCCTCAAAAAGATTGACAGCATGGATATACAAGAGCTTATCGACGGCATAGCGCTTAACAGCGGGCGCATTAACTCGCTTGGTGAATACCTCTTGGGCAAAGAAGTTAAAAGGAGCACCCAATGAACTACGCAGAAATAAAGCGATTGGCGAGCGCCGGGATCGCATTTTTCAGCGACGGAGACGGCGAATTTAAATGCATCATCCAGGCTGGCGGCGTTGATATCGTGGGCGGGGTTGAGGTCGAGAAGCCGGAAATCACAACCACAATCAAAGGGCTTGTGCGGTCGCCAAGGGTTCGCGAGGTTGACGGCGAAACAATCCGAGTAACGGATAAATTGGGCGTCTTTAACGGCGACGTTGAAATATTAAACGGCTACATGGTCGAGATTGACGGCGAGCGCTACGTTGTGACCGAAGCAAGACCAATCAGGCAAACCAGCACAACGGTAGCTTATCGCCCGATCTTGCGGAGGGTTGCGGTTCATGGCTAACTATTCGATCCGGGAATTTCAGGGCAAGATTGACAAATGGATAGAGGCCGCTGGAAACGGTGTTGTTGATTGCGTGGAGATTTTCGCCGGAAAGGTTCAGACGGCGCTTGTTGAAGGCTCGCCAGTGGACACCGGGCGCTTTCGCGGTAACTGGCAAGTTACGCCTAACAGGCCACCACTTTACGCGCTCAACAACTACGACAAAGACGGCGGCAAAACCATAGCGGAGGGTAAGCGGGCAATTTACGCTATCTTGCGCGGCGGCGGAGCGGTTCGTTCAATCCATTTTTCCAACATGCTAATTTACGCTAACGCGCTTGAATACGGGCATTCTAAGCAAGCCCCTGCTGGCGTTGTTGGCATTGTCGCAATACGCTTGCGCTCATTCATGGCGGAGGCGATCAAAGAGTCGAGGGCTAAAAATGCATTATGATCTGATGGTTGCGGCGCGTAAGGCGCTCGCAGAGGAATACGAAAGCGAATACCCGATCGCATATGAAAACGTAGAGTTCAAGCCGCCGAGCAAGGGCGGCATGTGGCTTGCCTTCCACTACACCGAGGCCAAAACGGTTTACGCCTCACTTGATAGAAAATGCCGCTATTACGTTGGCATGGTTCAGGTTAACGTGATCTTTGCGCCAGGCGTAGGCACGGACAAGGCCCGCAAGCTTGCTAAAGGGATTGCTGATTTTTTCGAAGATGGTAAAATACTTGAGACTGGTTATATTAGCAAGGGCGGCGAGGTTCGCCCGGTACAAAAGAGCGAAACGGGCTGGCTTGTTCCGGTTCGGTTCTATGTAAGAGCAGAAGAAAAGAGGAAATAAATATGCATCTTCCAAACGGTTCACAGGTTTTTGTTGAGAAAACGCGCGGCGCTTCCGCTATCAGCGTGACCAAAATCACTAACGCAGCCGAGCCTGTGCTGACTTGTGCGGCCTCTCATGGCTTGGCGAAAGGTGATTACGTAATTATCACTAGCTCGAATTGGGCCAAACTGATTAACAAGGTTGGCCGAGTTAAAAACGTATCAACCAATGACGTTACGATCGAAGGTTTTAGCACCACTGATAAAAACGTTTATTCAGGGACTGGCACCGGGAGCATCTACAAGATCAACGACTGGATCGAGGTTCCATGCGTTCAAGATCTCTCTCAGGAAGGCGGCGAGCAGCAGTTTTATACTTACCAGTGCCTGGCCGACGACCGCGAGCAGCAGATCCCGACCTATAAGAGCGCCGTTTCCATGACCTACACTTTTGCGCACGAATACGATAACCCGATCTATCCGATTCTGCGTGCAGCCGACGAATCCGGCCAGGTTAAGGTTATGCGCATGTATGTTCCGCGTGCAAAAGAAATGCGCCTTTGGTCTGGTACTCTCTCATTTAACGAGATCCCACAGACGGCAGTTAACGAAATGGAAACCGTTTCGCTAACCGTGTCGCTGAAAGGTGATTTCGCGTCTATGGCGTCGAATCCGGCGTAATCATCAAGGGGGCTTGCGCCCCCTTTTTTATTTGTGTAATATCAAGGCTCCAACCAATCAGGAGAAAAGCAAATGGCTAAATTCAAACTCAAAATCGCCCCGATGCCGGATTTCAAACTACCAGTAAAATTCAAACTCCCGAACGGCGATGAAGCAACGATTGTATTTACCGTCAAGCACAAAAAATCAACCGAAATTCAAGAGCTTTACCAGCGCGAAACCATGCGTGATGCAGAGTTTATCACTGAAATCGCTACTGGCTGGGATCTGGAAGAAGAATTTACCGAAGAAAACGCCGCCGCTCTCGTTGAATATTATCCGGCTGCGGCCCTGGCCCTTATGGGTTCTTACCTGGGCGCACTTGCGGGCCAGCGCGTAAAAAACTAAAACGGGCGGTTTACCTGTATTACCAGAAACCGCCCACTGACGAAGAGTTAAAAGCGGTTGGCCTTACCCGCTACGATTACGAAGGGGAGGAGCCGCCGGAAATCATCTTTGATGAGAGCATGAGTCAGTCGTGGGATGTGTTTTGCGCTATGCAAACGCAATGGCGATCGGCTGGTGCTGGTGCTTATGGTCTTGATTACAATGTTTTGCCAATGCTATTCAGAATCTATAAAATAGAGGATGAAGAAATGGCCCTAAACGATTTGCGTATCATGGAGCAAAAAGCACTCGAAATGATGCACAACAAATAACAAAGCGCCTTCGGGCGCTTTTTTCGTATACGGAGGAAAAGCCTATGGCAGAACAATACGCTGGTTTGTCGCTTGGCGTTGACGTGTCACAAGTCACCTTCGCTGTGAAGTCGTTAAAGCAATTCAAGCGAGCGAACGAGGAAGCGGCGCAAGGTGTGAAGGATTTCGTTAACGAGGAGCAAATTGCACGCGAACAAGCGAAGCGGCTACGCGAGGAAATCAAGCGGCAGCGGCAGGCGTTCGAAAGCGTGCAAAGCACTATCGACCCGACAGCAGCCAAGATCAAAAGGCTAACGGCGGCGGCTGGTGAACTCGACAAGCTTTGGCAAAAAGGCGTTGTGCCTGATGAGGAGTTTTTTAACCTTAGCTCAATGATCGAGAGCCAGATTGGCAAGCTGGAGCGAAACAAGCGGGCGTTAACCGAGGAAGGGCGGGCGGCTATCGAGGAGTCGCGGAACAAGGAAAAAGCGGCGAAATCCGGCGCGGCATTCCTGGCGAGCCTTGAGGAGCAGGCAAACGCAATCGGCAAGACGCGAATAGAATTGCTGGAAATGAAGGCGGCGCAACTTGGCGTTAGTGCTCAGGCGGCCCCGTTCATTCAGCAATTGAAGGCCCAAGAAAAGCAAATGGGGCTTGCTGGGTTGACGGCGGGTCAGTATAGACAGGCTATGCAAATGCTTCCGGCTCAGATCACGGACGTGGTAACGTCGCTTGCTTCCGGCATGCCGATCTGGCTGGTTGCGATCCAGCAGGGCGGGCAAATCAAAGACTCTTTCGGTGGCATTAGTAATACGTTTAAAGTGTTAATGTCGTATTTAACCCCGGCTCGTATCCTGATTGGTGGCGTGGTTAGTACGGTTGCGGCCCTGGCAAAAGCTGGATATGACGCCTATGATTCGCAGCGCACACTGCAAAAGGCGCTGATTATGACGGGCGGATATGCTGGCAGCAGCGCGACAGAAATCAAATCCTTGGTTGATGAGATCGCAGGTTCGGCGGCGGTAGCAACTTCGGGACAGATCCTGGAAGTAGCAACGGCGGTTGCAAAAACTGGCAAGTTCACGAAAGATGAGCTAAAGACGATCACTAAAGCTACGGCGGATTGGGTGGCAACCACTGGAGAATCAACGGAAAAGGTTATTGGCTATTTCGAAAAGATCGCAAAAGACCCGATTAAGGGGCTGGCGGAATTAAACGAAACCTTTAACTTTCTGGATAAAGGCCAGCTAACCTACATCGCCACGCTTGAGAAGACGAAAGGCAAGATCGAGGCCGTGGAATATGCTACGGAGCTTTTCGCTAAAACGATGAAAGACCGTTCAGACGAGATTGCCGAAAGCGCAACGCCACTTGAAAAAATGTGGATTGACATTAAACAGTGGGCGTCCGAAGCGTGGGAAGAAGTGGGCATTGTAACGCTGACAGCCGGGAACATGATCGCCGATGTTGTGATGGGCATCGTTAACCAAATCCGCCTGATCTTGGCTCAGGGTGATAAAATGGTCGCGGATTTCCTGGTGAGCGTTGGAAATAAAGCCTCAGCGCTTCCCGGCGTCGGCTCATGGTTCCAGGGTATCGCAAAGGAACAGGCAGACGTAGCCAAAAAATCAGCGAAAGAGATCGAGGAGCTTGAGCGGCAGATTGCGCAAATTGACGGGCGGTTATCTAACCCGGCAGGTTATCGCAAAATGGTTGAGGAGCAAGGCAAGCTTGCTGGCAAATCAAAGGAAGTCAAGGAGGCTGTAAGCAAAGAGGCCGAAGCGCTCAGTGGGCGCAACAAGGAGCAAAAGGTTTCCATTGATCAGGGAACTCGACTGTTAGACCAGTATGAGCAGGACTTGATCGCGCTGAAAACTCAATTAAAGGTGTTAAAAGAGCATCGCGATATCAACGACAAGATCAGCCAGCAGCGCAAAAACTTATGGAATACTCAGGCACGCTTTCAAGTGTTGGAGAAGGAAGCACAGCGACGCCAGTTAACAGCAGATGAGCGGGCCGAACTGGCTAACAAGGACAAGATTTTAGCCCTACGCGAGCAGGCGGCGGTAATTGGAGATCAGATCACCAAGCAAGAGCAGTTGATTAAACGCGAGCAGGACGCAGCAAAATTCCTACGGGAACAAGCGGCGGCAATCGCAAAAATCCAGGCCAAGGCGCAAGGTAAATCAGATCGGCAGGCGTCGCGCGATGCAGAATTGGAGCAAATCAAATCCAGTTGGCTAAACCAGGGTGGTAGCCTTGAGGATCAGGAATTGCAAGCAATGCTGGCTAAACGGCAAGAGTATTACGCCGAGGAGGACAGCTTGCGCGGTAACTGGCTGGCGGGCATCAAAAAATCCTGGGCCGAGTACGGCGAAACCGTAACCGATATTAACGGGCAAATTGAGAACATCGGCATGTCTGCGTTGAGCGGCCTTTCTGATCAGCTAACAGAGTTTTTGACCACTGGCAAAGCCAGCTTTAAAGACTTTGCGTCAAGCATCATTGGAATGATTGTTAAGATGATCGCGCAAATGGTTATCTTTAACACACTTTCCGGCATGATGGGCGGCGGCGGTGGCGGTAGCTTCTCGTTCGCGAATATGCTTGGCGGAGGCGGCAAGGCTGCGAAAGGGTACGCAAACGGCGGATACACTGGCGACGGCGGAAAGTACGAGCCAAAAGGCATTGTGCATGGTGGTGAATTTGTGTTCACCAAAGAGGCGACGAAGCGGATCGGCACGCGCAACCTGTATAAACTCATGCGGGGATATGCGAACGGCGGCATCGTTGGCGGCAACACCTACGGCGGCGCGTCTACTTCGGCGGCTGGATCTCAATTCACCTTTGGAGATATCAATGTTGATATCAACAACGGAAACGACCCGAAAGGCCTTGAGACTGGCGTTAAGATGATTTTCACCGAAATGATTCAACGTGCATGCGCACAAGGCGGAGAAGTTTACAACTTTGTTAATAGCAAGAGGGGCTAATTATGGCGCTTGATGAATTTACATGGTGTACCCAAACGCAGGGAGGCGGCGGGGCAATGACGACAGAGAATAACGACAGAGAGGTTATTTTCGGGAATGGGTATAAGCAAGTTGCATCGTCTGGATTCAACACAACTCGCCGCTCATTCTCCATCGTTTACGCCGGGAAGGATTACAAAAAAGTTATCGACTTCCTGAATGGTCACAGGCTAAAGCCGTTTCTATGGGTTATGCCAGATGGAAACCTGGGGTTATTCCGGGTTAAGTCTGGAACCGTGTCGGCGTCGCCAGTATCGCCAACCGTTCAGGAAGTAAAGGCAACTTTTGAGGAGCAATTTACATCCATTAAATAACCATCGGCCCGCCTTTTGTGCGGGCCTTTGTTGATTTGGTTATTGTTGTGAAATATAATGATACTCATAACGATTTGGAGGTGTTGTAAATGAAAAGAACTTGTAAAAAGTGCGGTGAAGAGAAAAATATTGATGACTTCCTGTCTGATAAGAATTGTAGGTACGGTAAGACACACACATGCAAGGAGTGCGCAAAAATCAGGCGCGTAGAACTTGCTGGAAGCAAAGCAAAATACGATATGGAGAGATACAAAAGAACAAAAAAAGCACTAGCAAAGCTAAGGGAGGAAAACCCGGAACTCTACAAGCTTAGATCATACAAAGCATACGATAAGAAAAGAGGTCTAGAAACAACAATAGACATTGATTTTTGCAAGTCAGAGATGAGAAAGCCGTGCTTTTATTGCTATCATGTAGATGAAGCGTGTAATGGGCTGGACAGGATTGATAACTCAAAGGGGCATACGATTGAAAATTGCATACCATGTTGCACGCTATGCAACATGACTCGCGGTGATAGGTGGAGTCATGACGATTTTTTGCTATTTGTTGCACCCGGAATAATAAAATATAGGAGTAAAAACGATGGCAGATATTAATGAAGCGTTTGGCAATTGCCTACAAAGCCTTTATCCGGGCGAAATTATAACGCTTGTTGAAATAGATGGCACAAGGTTTGGAGCCAATATTTACAGGCTGCATAACGAGAATATCGCCTACACGCCAGAGGAGCTAATGCAAGCGCGGCAAACTGGCACACTACCGGAGAAAAACATCATCTTTCGCGGCGACGTTTACGGAGCGCGGCCCTTCGGTATATCAGGGATAAATTTCACCAGCAACGGGAAGGCAGAGAAACCACAACTAACGCTATCAAATATTGACAGCCAGGTTTCTGCGCTAATCCGGGCATATAACGGCATGATGCAAGCGAAGGTTACTATCTGGATCACTCCGTCCGATCTGATTGATAATTCTGGAAACGTTGCCGATGGTGATTATCGCAAAATGGTTTATTACATCGAGCGCCCCAATTTTTGTAACCAGTCAACGGCGCGATTTGATTTAACCACGCCTTACGATATGGACGGAATTATGATCCCGCCGCGCACGGCTCAAAGCGTTTGCTATTGGGCGCAAAGGGGGTGGTATCGTTCCGGCAAGGGTTGCGGATATAACGGATCGCGAATGTTCGACAAAGACAACAATCCTGTTTCAGATCCGAGCCAGGACTTTTGCGCTGGAACAGCTACGGCTTGCAAGCTGCGTTTCGGAGCGGATCGGGAACTTGATTTCGGCGGCTGCGCCGTAGCATCACTACTAAGGAAAAACCAATGATTAGCGCAAAAATTAAACTTGAGATTATGCGCCACGCGCAAGACGTTTACCCGCATGAATGTTGCGGCGTGGTCACGCAAAAAAGCCGGGTGCAAAAATTCCATCCGATCGCCAACGTTCACGCAGACCCTGAAAATCATTTCGAAATGGATGCAGCAGAATACGCACAGGCGCTTGATAGCGGCGAGCTAATCGCGGTCGTGCATTCACACACAGGGGACGGAGCAACGACGCTACCGAGCGCGCACGATACGTGCATTTGCGATGAAATGGGCGTGACCTGGATTATTGTTTCCTTGCCGGAGGGCGATATGCGTTTCGTTGAGCCGCAATCAAGGCCGCTGACTGGTCGCCCCTGGTCGCTGGGTTCATACGATTGTTGGGGGCTGGTGATGGCCTGGCACAAAGAGCACGGCGTGATCCTGAATGATTTTCGCAAGCCTTACGAGTGGTGGAAGCCGGAGCACGGCGAAAACTTGTACCAGGACAACTATCTGAAAGAGGGATTCATTCCGACGGGCAAGCCGCCAGAGCCTGGCGATATGGTGATCATGCAGTTACAGGCGTCAGTTTGGAACCATGCCGGAATTTACTTGGGCAACAACCAATTGTTGCATCATGCTTTCGGTAAGTTGTCGCGCCAGGATCTCTATTCTGGATGGTATCAAGATCACACCGTCATGGTGTGCAGGCATAAGGATTTAAAGTTATGATGCAGACAGTTAAAACTATCAAGCTTTCTGGCTCGCTAGGGCGTCGTTTCGGCGTCTTTCATGAGTTAGCCGTTGATTCATACCCCGAAGCTATTCGCGCCCTCTCCGTGACGCTGGAGGGCTTTAAAGACTATATGCAAAGTGAAGTTGGGGCGCGTATGAAGTACGCCGTTTTTGTCGATGGTCGCAACGTGAGCCATAACGACGAAAGGGCTTGGCAATGCGCAAAAGAGATCCGCATTATCCCGATCCCCACAGGCTCAAAATCTGGTGGTCTGTTTCAGGTTGTTTTGGGCGCGGCGATTATGGCTACCGCGTTTTTTACTGGTGGCGCGTCGCTTGCGGCTATGGGGGCGTTTGCCTCATCCGCTTTCATGTTCGGCGGCGCAATGGTGCTGGGTGGCGTTATGCAGATGATTTCCCCGCAACAAGGCGGCGCGATGTTTGAAAGCCAGAGTGCAGAAAATAAACCATCATACGCTTTCGGCGGGGCGGTCAATACAACGGCGGCAGGATACCCAATCCCGCTACCGTATGGACAGCGCACCGTGGGCGGCGCAGTATGGAGCGCCGGGAGTTATGCAGAGGATATGGTTTAAGTTATTGCCCGCCTTGCGCGGGCTTTTTTGTGTCCGTATAATGTGCAAACCGATAAACAGCACAAAAGGTTAAAACTCATGGTAAAAAATGTGATAACCGGGAGTAAAGGCGGCTCATCAAAGCCGAAAAAGCCAAAGGAAATGGAAGACAACCTGATTTCCATTAACAAAATCAAAGTATTACTGGCGGTTTCCGATGGTGAGTGCGATCCTAATTTCTCATTAAAGAACCTGTATCTCGACGATGTGGTTGTTCAGAACGAGGACGGGACATTTAACTATGAGGGCGTCACGGCTGAATTTAGGCCGGGAACTCAGGATCAATCATACATCCAGGGTTTTACGGATACCTCAAGCGAAATAACGGTTGCTCGCGATCTGACAACTAAAACACCTTATAGCATTTCAGTAACCAACAAGAACCTTTCTGCGATCAGAATCCGCGTGCTGATGCCGCGAGGCGTTACCAGCGAGGACGACGGCGATCTGGTTGGTGTTCGCGTTGAGTATGCGGTTGATATGGCGGTTGATGGTGGTTCGTTTAATCAGGTAATGAGCGACGTTATCGAAGGTAAGACAACAAGCGGTTACGATCGGAGCCGTCGCATTGATTTGCCGAGCTTTAACAGCCAGGTGATTTTGCGCGTTCGCCGTGTGACGCCTGACAGCACAAGCGTAAAGGTGACGGACGCAATCAAGCTGCAAAGTTACGCAGAGGTTATTGATGCAAAATTCCGTTATCCGCTGACTGGTTTAGTTTACGTTGAATTTGATTCCGAGTTGTTCCCGAACCAGATCCCGAACATCTCAACCAAAAAGCGCTGGAAGTTGATAAACATCCCGTCGAATTACGACCCGATTGCTCGGACGTATTCTGGAAACTGGAACGGGACATTTAAAAAGGCGTGGAGCAACAACCCGGCTTGGGTGCTTTACGACTTAATCACCAATCAGCGCTACGGACTCGATCAACGTGAGTTGGGCATTCCGCTTGACAAGTGGGCGCTTTACGATGCTGGCCGCTATTGCGATCAGATGGTGCCGGACGGAAAAGGCGGAACAGAGCCGCGCTATCTGTGCGATGTTGTGATCCAGAGCCAGGTTGAGGCTTACCAGCTTGTGACGGATATTTGCTCAATCTTCCGTGGAATGACTTTCTGGAACGGAGAGAGCCTTTCCATCGTCGTCGATAAGCCGCGCGAACCGTCCTACATTTTCACAAACGACAACGTAGTTAACGGGGAATTTTCCTACACGTTCGCCAGTGAAAAGAGCATGTATACATCTTGCAACGTCACTTTCGACGATGAGCAAAACTTGTATCAGCAGGACGTAGAGCCAGTTTTCGACACGGAGGCAGCATTGCGTTTCGGTCACAACCCGACAAGCATCACCGCGATCGGATGCACTCGACGCAGCGAAGCAAACCGCCGTGGGCGCTGGATTCTTAAAACCAACTTGCGCAGCACTACGGTTAACTTTGCTACTGGCCTGGAGGGCATGATCCCGACGATAGGCGACGTTGTGGCTATTTCGGACAACTTCTGGAGCAGCAACTTAGCGCTCAACCTTTCCGGGCGTGTGATGGAGGTTAGCGGCTTGCAAGTCTTCTTGCCGTTTAAGGTTGACGCGCGAGCGGGCGATTTCATCATGATCAACAAGCCGGACGGCAAGCCAGTCAAGCGCACGATTTCGCGTGTTAGCGCAGACGGCAAAACCATTGAGCTAAATGTTGGTTTCGGTTTCGACGTTAAGCCGGATGCAGTTTTTGCCATTGAGCGCACAGATATTGCATTGCAGCAATACGTTGTGACGCAAATCACCAAAGGCGACGGCGACGAGGAGTTTACGTACAGCATTACGGCTGTACAGTACGATCCGAACAAATACGATGCGATTGATTACGGCGTCAACGTTGACGACCGACCAACGAGCATTGTTGACCCGGATAGACTGGCAGCGCCGAAAAACGTAAAAGTAACCTCTTACTCTCGCGTTTTGCAGGGTGTTAGCGTTGAGACGATGCATGTTAGTTGGGACAAAGTGCCATACGCGAGCGCGTATGAAATGCAGTGGCGCAAAGGCAATGGTAACTGGCACAACACGCCGCAAACGGCAAACAAAGAGATCGAGGTTGAAGGCATTTATGCTGGCAATTACGCCGTGCGCGTTCGCTCAGTTTCTGCGAGTGGTAGCTCGTCTGGATGGTCGAACATCGTAACCGCTTCTCTGACTGGTAAAGTTGGCGAGCCTGGAGCACCGATTAACTTAACGGCCTCAACCGATGAGGTATTTGGTATTCGCGTCAAGTGGGGCATGCCAGCAGGAACAGAGGACACGGCCTATATTGAATTGCAGCAGTCGGAAACCGGAAATGAAGAGTCGGCAACGCTCTTAACGCTGGTTCCGTATCCTCAGAGTGAATATTGGCACAGCATCCTCCCGGCTGGTTACGTCAATTATTATCGCATTCGCAGCGTTGACAGAATCGGCAACGTTTCGGCTTGGACTAACTTTGTTCGCGGTCAATCCTCTATTGATCTGGATAAAATCACTGGAGACATCCTTGACGACATTTTAGAAAGTGAAGGGATGAAGGATCTGATTGAAGGGTCTATTGAGCAATCAGACAAGATCCAAGATGCGGTTAATACTGCAAAGGATGCAGCAAACAAAATCAAAAACCAGGCTCAAGCGGTTATCGAAAACGCATTGGCGACCGATGTTAACTTGCGATGGAATCGCGTGCAGAACGGCAAGAGAAAGGCGGAAATCGGTCAAACAGTGGAAATGGTAGCCGACGAAAAGCAAGCCCGTATAGACGCAATAGCGAAGCTTAGAACCGAGTTCGATAAAGGAATTACCGCAGAGATTACGAAGGTGATCCAGTTAATTTCCGATGAATCGCAAACGCGAGCTACTCAGGTGCAGGAACTGCGCACGGAGTTCACAACCGAAATCGGCAAGACTAACGCAAGCGTTCAGCGAGCAGAGGAGGCGATCACAAACGAGAGTGAGGCAAGGGCGCAAGCAATTACCAACCTCGACGCAAAATTAACAAAAGTAATTAATGATGCGAAAGTTGAGCTAAACGCCAACATTCAACGAGTCGATCAGGCTGTTACCGATGAGGCCGGGGCGCGTGCTCAAGCTATCGAATCACTGAAAGCTGAATTTAAAAAGACGATTGACGGAGCCAAGAAAGAGCTAACAGCGAGCATTGACCGAGTTGATCAGGCTGTTACCGATGAAAGCGAAGCGAGGGCGCAAGCTGTCCAATCACTAGACGCAAAGCTAACGAAGCTTGTTGGAGACACGAAAACCGAAGTCAACGCCAGCATTAACCGCGTTGATCAGGCAGTAGCCAATGAAGCAGAGGCAAGGGCTAACGCCGATACCGCGTTAAGTACGCAGATTGGGGAGACTAAAGCGGCGTTAACGCAAAAGTTAGACTCATGGGTTACGGCTGAAAATGCTGGTGTGATGTACGGTGTAAACCTGGGCCTCAAGTACAAAGGCAAGGAATACAAGGCTGGCATGAACCTTATGCTGGTTGGCGAAGGCGATAACGCTAAATCGCAATTCCTGTTTAGTGCTGACAGGTTCGCAATCATCCCATCGCTGGGGCGTGGCGATCTTAAAACATTGCCGTTTGTTGTTGAAAACAATCAGGTTTTCATGCAGTCGGCGCTGATTAAAGACGGCACGATCACAAATGCCAAGATTGGTGATTTCATAAAGTCTAACAATTGGGATGGTAATAACGGCTGGTACATTGGCAAAGATGGGTGGTCTAGCTTCCTGAATGTTACGGTTCGCGGGACGATTTACGGTAACGATGGCTACTTTAATGGCACCGTTTACGCAAACCGCATTGAAGGTGACGTGATGATCGCAGAGTCTGAAACGATACCGTTCAGGAACTACGACAGCGTTCCGAGAGGTGACTATGAGATTTTCAGGATTAACGGGGAGGATTTTGACCGACAGATCGACACAAACCTTATTGTCTGGTGCTCTTGCTCACAGCGAAACTATTTTCGTTTGATTGTGCAAACGCCAGGAAAGGGCGATGTTGAATATTATTATCTTGACACTGGCAACGAAGGTGGCGGTAGGGCGTTTGCTTTGCGCGGGTTCTACATCCCGGCGGCGGGAAGGGGCCAGCAAAACAGGATCATTGTTAGAGTTCAGGAAAGCCGAAACTCAATAATCAAGACCTACACGCCTCGGGTGGAGCGTGAGATGGGGCAGAAGTACAACGATGTTACCAACTCATCGATCAACAACCGAAACTTCATTCGTGAAAAATCATACATTGCAGCATACCGCGCTGGGCGTCGGATTATTGCATAACCAAAAGGGGGCCAATCGGCTCCCTTTGTTCTTTTTGTTTCTCGCTGTTTCCGTTTTCGGGTTCCGCAGAATCGCGATACGTTTTAAAACAGAAAAAACATACAAATCCACCTATAATAGATAATAAAAACAATAAGTTAGTTATATATATCTAATATTGTTTTTTTATTGTTTCTATTGTTTTGCTAGTAATAGCGTTGTCTCTATTTCTGTATGTGGATATTTTTATATCTCAAAGTGGGTATATATATAATAGGGTACTCCGCAAAACGCGAAACGATGAAACAGCCAAAAAACAGCAACCAATTTCAATAAATATCATGCACTTGCAAACTCAATCTGTTTCTTTGCATCTTAGGAATGTTTCGAAAACAGAAAAAACAACAATAGCTATTGACTAAACGCAGAAACTAGCTACAATGCACACAAACCAACAAAAGGAGCCGACAATGAGCGATAACATATTCAAGGTTTACACCAGCGACGAACTAACAAACGACGCCTATCACGATCCTAATTCATGGTGCGCGGAGTATGTGAGCGGCTCAAGCCTGGCTGATATCTTCTCAAGTTGCCCGGCGGCGTGGAAATTCAAGCAGAGAGAAAACAGCAAGGCGCTAACTTTCGGCACGCAGTCACATACGAACTTTGAGAGCCGGGAGTTATTCGAGCGCCATTATCGCAGAGCGCCAGCGCCGGAGGATTTCGAAAACCTGATCACAAGCCAAACAGCACTTGCGAGCAAATTAAAATCCTTTGGCCTGAAAGGTACATCCGGGAAAGGCTACCCGGAATTGCTGGAGATGATGGTTAAATGCGAGGAAGATTTAAACGTTCTTTGGCTTATCGAAATGATCGCAGAAAGCCAGGCGCGGGCCGATGGGGTGGAGCTTGTCCCGGCCAAAGATTACGACGCATGCGTTAAAATGCGCGAAGTGCTGGAAAGCATACCGGAGCACAACGCATGCATGAACAGCCCAACCGCACAGCGTGAGCTTTCAATCTTCGGGGAGATTGGCGGCGTTAAAGTCAAAGTGAGACTGGATCACATCGACATTTGCAAAGGCGTGTGGGCCACCGTAAAAACCGGAGAAGATCCAGAAGGAAACCCGATTTACGAGGCTGTGCAATACGAGGAGGCGATTGTTATTACCGACTACAAAACCACGGCGAGCGCCAACCCTTCCGAGTTCGGACGCCTGGCGGTGAATCATGGCTACCTGCTTAAAATGGCGTTGCAGCACGATTTATTTAAACGAGCGTACCCGGAAGAGAAAAGGCCCGTAGTTGTTCGACTACTGGCGCAAGAGAAAAAGGAGCCTTTCTTGCCGCTGGCGTTCCGCATGCGACCGGAGCACTTAAAGATCGGGCGATTGCAGTATATGAGCGTGATCAAGACGTTCGCCATGTGTGAGGCCCACAACATCTGGCCCTCATACGCAAACGGCGAGCCAGAGATTGATCTCGATGTGCCTGACTGGTTCACTCGCCAGTACAAAGAATTTTTATAGTAAATAGCACAAATAGCTAAACAAATGAAAAGCGGGGTGTTATAATGCATCCCGTAAGTTAAACAAAGCCACTAAGGAGATTCACCATGAACACTAAAGAAATGAACGAAGCACGGGCAGAAGTTGTAAACCATCTGGGCGAATTTATTGCCCGCCTTTCATACGCACTGCGCGATTTCGTTACGCCACTCGACCCAACCGAAGGCTCGGATGAAATGGCATACATCCGCCGCGTAATGGATGCTGTCGATAACGTGGTTCTGGTTGCGACGATGCGAGAAAATGACAAGCAGTCCATCGAAGCGATCAAAGAATCTTCCAATTTAATGATGGAAAACCTAATCAAGTTCCACACCGAAGGCGAAGTTAAGCACTAATTAAAACAAGGGAGGCGAAAGCCTCCCAACCAATCAGGAGATAAACATGAAGCTTTCCGAAAAGTTCGACGAGGTTTTACCAGCGCTGCATAAGGCCCGCAGCATGTTCGTTAAGGTGAAAAAGGATCGCCAAAACTCACACCTCAAAAACAAATATGCGACGCTCGATAGCGTGCTAGACGCAATCACCCCGGCGCTAACCGATAATAGCTTGATGCTCATGCAGGACATGATCGAAAGCGAAGCACCAAACAGAATCAAGGTTGAAACGACCGTTATTCACACTTCCGGCCAGTGGGTTAAATTCTACGCGGAATTGCCGATTGTCAAAAACGACCCGCAAGGCGTTGGATCTGCTTTCACTTACGCTCGACGCTACGCAGCCGCCGCTGCATTTGGTTTAAGCCAGGCAGACGACGACGCACAAATCGCAGTTAAGAGCGCACAGGACTGGAAGCGCGACATTGATAAATGCGAAGATCTGGAATCGTTGCAGCGCGTTCTAAAACAGGCATGGAGCGCATGCGATCCGGCAAGTAAACAGGTGGTAAAAGAGCATTACGAAAGCCGCAAGGCGCAGATTGAGATCGGAAGCGCTCGCGGATTCTCCCCGGCAGCGCCACGCCAAAACCTGGCAACCACGGTTGACCAACCAGCCGTCAAGGCGGTAGAATCACAGCCAATCACCGATTTTGAATAATTAACAGCGGGGCGGAAACGCCCCGATAAGGATCAGATAATGCATGTAATTACCGGAGAAATTCGCAAAGAGCCTCGCGTTAAAGCTGGTGCAAACGGCACGCTGTACATCGTCGAGTTGTCCGAGCGATACAAAGACCGCGATCAGCAGTGGCAGTACACCAACTACACTTTCTTTTTCAACGCCAAAAGCGAAGGATTAAACGGCTGGTATCAAGAGGCTTTCCAGGTAGGCAAGGTAATCTCCGTTTCGTGCGAAACGCTGCGCATTGAGTCGCGAGAGTACGAGGGCAAGGTTTACAACACGCTCCAGGCTGGCGGATTTGCAAACTTGATTTTCAGCCAGCGCGGCGGGCAGCAGCAAGCGCCACAGCAAAGCCAACCTCGCCAGCAACCGCAATCGCAGCCACGCCAAAACAGCGAGCCGCCGATTGATTTTGATGATGATATCCCGTTTGCTAGTGTAGGCCTACAGTATGGAAAACATAGAATCTACGCGCTTTAAGTAACGCGGAAGGAATATAAGCAAAGGGGCCAATTGGCCCCTTTCTCTATTCCATAGTACCTAAAACAGCGATAACTTTAACGGCAATCCTTTTTGCCAATTCTACCTGATTGGAATTTAACTTCCCTGTCGTCATGAACGACAACATGCCGCTCATACTTCCCAATGACTTAAAATCCTGCATTGCAGATTTCATTATGTCACTTCTGGAATGGCCTTCATCAATAATCGCGTGCGCTCTTTGGGCCAATTCCGCAACAAGTTTATCGATCCCGTTACTCATCTTTGCTTACCTTCTGTTGTGGTTGCTCTTTTGGTTCGTATGTTTCTTTTTTGGCTGATACGGGCCAGGGGCTGATGCTTTCCCGTTCCGTTGCTGGCTGATCCGGCTCAATGCCAAGGAACTTGCCAACAAATTCACTCACAAATCCGGCGCTATCGCTAACATAAACATGCATGCGGTCAAGATCGGATTGTGTTATTGAGTTAGGCGATATAATGATCCTTTGGGGGTGAAAACCGATATACATCACATTAACAGGCCGCTCAATCGTTCCAGGAGTTGGCGCTATTACTCCCATAATCCAGCAGTAATGAACACTTCCATCTCCAATAGGTTCACATCCGGCGTTTAGCCAATTTACTTTGTGGTGAGGAAAGAAAGTTGACGAGTCTGTTGCATCGCGACGTAGCGACCAGTTAACGCCACCAATTGTAAACATATTGCGCGGGCGCATGCCGTTAAACTGAGTCACTCCGATCCCGTTGGTTTTAATGTTTTGCATATCGGTTCACCTTTTTTTACATGTTTTTCATTTTGCTAAGAGCGCAGATACAAGCAGCAGCAAGATCCGTTAACTCTTTTTCAATTCCGGCGCGTGATCCATCCGCTTTCTTTTCCATAAGCTCGGAATATTCCATTTCAACTATAGACATCATCCCACCTGGTTGATCAATGTAGGCGTCCCACGTTTTAGGGTGGTCTTCCATTCTGTGAGCAACCTTTTTCATTGCGTGATGATGTTTGTGATCCAGTTCTTCATGTTCCGAATCACCCTCTCCAAACGAGATGCGAGCCATCGTAACGCGCGGTAATTTTTGCCGTGGTAAATAAATCTTCATAATCAAAGCCCTCGTTAAAAGCGCCCGAAGGCGCTTTATTTTGACGCATTAAGAAACCGGAGGAGTTGCCGGGGTAGGGAGCTTAAAGTTAATAAGCTGGTAAACCTCGTTAATGCGCTGGTTCAGTGCCGCAGTCTGTGCAAGCTGGCTGTTTTCAAACTGTGCGGTTCGTAACTGATCTTTCAGGTCACAAATCAACACGGCTTGAGCCTGTGCATGCTGATCGCGAATCAGTGCGCGGGTTTCTTCCGCCTGAGTCTCGATAGTGCGGTTAGTCTGGCAGCAACACGATTGATCGCGGAGTTGCGCTTCATACGCCAGGCGCTGGGCCTCGTAAGACTGTGCGCAAATAGCGTTACCGATCGTGTTTACGCCGGAGGCAATCGCGGTGTTAAGACCCGCAAAGCCCTGGACGTTAGCCAGCATTGCTTGCGTCCCCTGACTGGTAAGGCCGTTAAAGGTTGACGCGGCGGAGCGTTCGATCGCCATATTGGTGGTGTTCTGGCCTTGCAGCATCTGCAATCCTAAGCCGTTAACACTTGATTGGATGCCGCTGATGCCGTCCATCAACGCACTAGCACCAACGCCAACCGCAACACCAGCGCCATCTGCGCCACCGCCCCAACCGCCACGACCAAAGCCATTGCCGAACCATGAACCGATCAGGCCACCTACAGCACCACCAATGCCAGCCGCGCCAGCTTCACCACCGAAACCGCCAGTTGGTAAAAGAGTCATATCAGACATAATAATTTCCTCGTATTGAAAGTTTATTTAAAGTGTGGCTCCCTGCCACGCCTTTAAATCTACTCCTAACATATTGATTTTAAAAGTATATTTTTGTTTGGTTATGTATGATAAATGTAATCAATTGGCACTTTCTGGCGATAGCCTATGAAATTTATGGGTTTTTTGGTGGGTAAAATTGTTATGAAAAAAGGGGCCAAACGGCCCCTTTGATTATACCAACAACACTTTCACCATTTCGCGAAGCTCCGCGATCTCGTCTTTCAGCGACTTGATTTCAGATTTCAGCGTCTTGATTTCGTCGTCCTGCTCCTGAATGGTTGTTACCATATCGGCCATGATTGCCGTCTGGTCAACGTTGAGAATCTTAATCTTCTCGCCGTTAACATCCATCTCAGAGCCCTGGAACGTGTAACACTCATCAATCGTGTCTGCTTGCTGCGCAATGAAGCCGCGACGAATGCGATCCTCGCCAATCATTTTAAACTCGCTAACGCCAAGTTTTAAAATGCGCTCCCGCGCCCCCTCCGCTGGCTCCTCGAAATCAGTTTTAATTCTGATATCAGAGCCGGACGTTTGAACAGCCCCCTTCGGGGTATCAATAACGCCGCCAGAGTTGAAAATGAAAGCGTCAGTGCGCCCAAAGCCATCAAGGTAAATTACAGCCCTGTGATTTGTTCCAACATGCTCCTCAATGTAAAAGTTTACAACCGCGCCAGCCGTATCACCGTAAGCACCGCGACCATAAATCATTGATTGAAGCGGTGCGCCTGTGATTAACTGCCCTATAGACGGATTAGACGGAGCAATGTTTGCAACCTTAACAGCTCCAACCGCGTTAACGCTTCCGCTACAGTCAACGCTCCCCTTGATTCCAAGTAATCCAGCCCTCTCCTCAATCAGTCGCAAAGTGTAATCAGCGCTTGATTTATTAAAATGAAAGTCAATGTAAGGCGTTGCATGGTAAAGCTCAATCCCGCCGTTATTGACCGTTATTTGCCCACTGCTGGCTGTGAAGCCTTTGCTCTCAACGACTCCATTAACAACCACGTTACCATTCCCGGCAATCGTAACCTGGCCTTCCGCCGCCGTGTCACCGTTTGGGCGCAAGTACATCATTTGACCAGCTTTTGCGCTAATGATTGGCGAACCAGAATTATTGCAACGGATTGCCGCGCCTTGACCAAATGAAATTTTAGTGTCGCCAGCATTTGCATCGGTGCAATAAAATTCGACTTGGTTATTTGACACAGATGCCCCAGCAGGTCGGAGTTGAACTCGCCTATCAGTGCCATCGAAGGCCGACAGAATCAAGCGACCCTCGCCACCTTCACGAACCATTGCCCCGCGACCAATTACGATCCCCTTATCAGACCCTGGAACTCTTGATGCTGCCGCACCACCAATGCCAAGGTTTCCGTTCAGAGCGCCAGAACCACCAACCGCAAGCTCATCGCAAGACAGGCGACCTGTAGCGCTTAACGTCTTAACGCTAACGTCTTGGTTCATGCCGCTAACAATAGACTCACGCCATGCCGACCACGTTCCATTGCTGCAATAACGAGTGAACTCACGATTTGAATCAGTGCCGAAAAGGCGCTGGCGGTTAGTGAAATCAGTGTCACTCACTTTGCGGATCGACTCGACGTAAAGAATAAAGTTTCCACTTACGCCGCTTGGCTTGTTGGTAATGTTGCTACCGCCGCCAGAGCTTAGGCATTGATAAACATAAACCGTTCCAGGGTCGCTTCTCTTAATCATCAAGGAATTAAGATCAAGTTTCTGGTCGGCGATGTTTTTTGCCTCCCATGCGCCAGCAAAGCCCTTATTGAGCGTCATTAGCCCACCCACGGAGAAACCAGCATCAAGCATTTTTTTCGTGATTAGCTTGCTGTTTTGCCTATGGTCTGCGTTCTCGCCAAAGGCAATATCACCGTCATTGTCAATTCCGAGCATCTTTGCGTTCATGTTATTGAGCTTGAATCCGATCGACACGTTAGAATCGGCGTCGCGCGTTAACATGATCGGCGTGTGTTGCTTTCCGCTAACAGCAATCGTGCTTGCGGCTGCGTTTGTGTCAGTATTTGCAAGCGCAAGTGACTGACCGGAAACCCTGTAAGCTGCCTTTACATCCTTCGCCTCAATTCGCCCATCATGGCGCACAACAAAATCGCCACCAGACGTGCCGCTTGTAGTCCTTGCGCGGATTCGGATCTCGCCAAGCGATGCATTGTTTGGCGGCGACCAAATCACCCCACGCTCGCTACCGTCGGCGTTCATGAACCACAGATGAGCGTTTCCGCTTGCGGATTTTAGCCTGATAGACGGCGTACCTTTTGAGATATCAAGATCACCAGTCATGGTATCGCCAGCCTTCTTAACTTGCTCGTCGTTGGTTACGTTTCTCAGGCCCACATCCGATTTTGACGGCTTGTTAAGCTCATCATATACACGAATAGCCTCGCTTTTCACCCACCCATCTGGCGCATTTGTTTGGATAACAGATCCGCTCGGAACATAAAGTTCAACTCGACCTGTTTTTGCCAGAATTGCCACCTTCACGCCAGTAATGAAAGCTCGCTGGTAAGCCCAAATTTCAAAGAATCCATCACCCTTAACAACCCCGTATCGCATTTGGTTATCTTCTGCAAGGTTCGGATCGCCAATTCGGCGAATCTGCATAAACTGGCGAACGTTTGAAGCGTTAATGACAGTTGTCCCAAGCCCACGCGCTGACGCATCAAGAAAGTCTATTGAACCAGGGCGAGCGCCATAGTTGCCGCCATTAGTGATCATTAATGTAACGTGGCAATCAGTTTGACCTGGATCAGTAAGCTTTGCGATTTTTACATACTTTTCCCCTGCCGCTGTGCCAACGGGCCAGTCGTATTGGGTAAGCGGATTGGCAATCAGAGAGGCTTTATCAGCATACTCCTTTGCCTTGTTCTCTGACGCCTTGGCGTTGGTTTCGCTGGTCTTCGCGTTCGTCTCGGACGTTTTAGCGGCGTTTTTGCTGTTATTGGCGTTAGTCTCGCTGGTTTTCGCCGCGCTTGCCGAACTTGCCGCCGCAGTTTTTGAGTTTTCCGCGTTAGTCTCGCTGGTTTTTGCTGCGCTCGCAGAGTTAGCCGCCGCCGTTTTTGAGTTTGCCGCGTTAGTTTCGCTCACCTTCGCTGCGTCCTGGCTTGCCTTCGCTGCCGTCGCGGAGTTAGCCGCCGCCGTCTTGCTTGATGCTGCGTTTGTCTCCGATGTTTTGGCGTTAGTCTCGGAGGTTTTGGCGGCGTTCTTGCTGTTATTCGCTGCCGTCTCGCTGGCTTTAGCGTTGGTTTCCGAGGTCTTGGCCGCGTTCTTGCTTGCTAACGCTGCGTTTTCCGACGCCTTGGCGTTGGTTTCGGAAGTCTTCGCTTTTGCGGCTGCATCTTTCGTCTGATTGGTCAGATTTTCCAGCTTTGCAAAATCGAACGTTTCCAGAAATTCGATAAAGTGGGCGAACTCGGTTTCTCTCCCCTGGTAATAACGCAGAGTTTCGGCTACGTCTTGCGCCAGACCGTCAACGGTCAGCGAGTCATGCAGCAAGATCACATAATCTGTACGCGAAACGACTGCGCCGCCAGTAGTGATTGCGCGAATAGATGTATCACTAACAACCTCAGTGATAACGCCGACCCTAACAGGGTTGGTTAAAAACATGATTGTAGCGCCAGCGCGAATGAGCGTTAATTGCTCGCGCCATTTTGTGCCGTATCCAGTAATGTAGCCTTGAGCGTCCATTGACGCTTGACCTGTGCGATAAATAGCCATCTATAAAATCTCCTAAATAGCACGTTTTGTTAATGACAGGGGTAATTCTAGCATTGCGCAAGGCATAAAAAAAGCCCCGCAACAAAAAACAATGCGGGGCCAAAACCAATGGAGATAATACAATGAGGGTCACAAGAGGGATTCAGGATTGTAGAGCTTTCGCTCTATCCCTCGCTTAAAATTATTGTCGATCGGGATCATTACGTCAAGACCTCTTTCTTCTGCCGCTATCAAAACATCGCGATCCGTTGTTCTGCAAACCACGCGCATTTGTCGCGGGCCTTTGTATCTGTGCGCCACCATCTCAAGATTGTACTGACTAAAGCACGTCCAAACCTCTTGCCCGGTTGATAAATGAGTGTGCTGTGCATCAATCCAGTCAACGCAGAGGTAGATCGTTTTATCTGTCTTACCAGTCACGGCAACCGATCCCCTTGTGTAATCCTTGGCGTAAAAGCTTTGCGTTGCCTCGCCGTCAATAAACAGAATGTTGCACATCTCATCATCAACGCCATCTTCATGTACGAGCATGCACGGAATAGCGTGTATTAGCTCCTCTTCCGGCGTGCCAGCGTTTTTTACGCCTACGGAATACGATTCATCATCTGGCGGGAAAATCCCCTCATAAGCGCTTAGAGGCGTTCTGTCTACCTTTATTGTTCGCTCCATTACCGCAACGCAGTTTTCATGCGGAGCCTGTGCGCCAAAGTTGTAGCCAGACGAACGAGAGGCGCGTTTATTGGCCTTGATCACATACTCTTGCGGAACCTTCCCAAGAAATCGACCAAGGATGTTAATCACCTCGCTGTAAGGTTCCCCGGTTAGCTTCATCATCCAGCCGATCCCGGAGTCATTACCGCATGCGTTGCAGATCGCGCCGCCGTCGCCGTCCGTGTTTAATTTGTCAGTCCAGCGGAAACGGTCTTTACCTCCGCAATGCGGGCATGGCTGGTGCTTTTTGTTGAATACGTCACTATGCAAACCGCAGATAGATTGCAGCGCGTCGCGCCACATCCCTTTCATGTACGGCAAAACATCTTCTTTCTGATACATCATTTGCATGTTGATTTCTCCAAATAAAAATCGCGTGCATGGAATCTACCACGCACGCGATCGCGTCATTTAGCTTTTTGTGCTGTCCGCAAAATCAGACTCCTTGACTACGCGCAGCATTTCGCGGCGGTCACACTTGCGGTTAAGCGCTTTGCCGTTCGAGTCGAAACGCAGATCTGGACGGCAGAATGAAGCGCGATAGCCCTTGCAACCCTGGCGTTTGTAGTCGCGGTGTACTCGTTCTGCACCGCTGGCGGAAATCATGCCACGCTTTCGCCATTGCTGGATTGTCTGATGGGTAACGCCAAGGCGTCGGCACATTTCCGCTTGAGTTCCGTAATATTCGCGGATAATATCCAGTCGCGCCCGCAGACCTGCCCGCACTTCATCTTTAAGCACATAGTAACCCGTCTTGCGCTTGCGTGGCTTTTTGTCTTTACCGCGCCGGGTTCCGTTGTTGCCGTTGAGTGTGCGCTTGTCAATCTTTCCGGTTGATACTGCAATGCGTGGCTCTTTCATAAAAATATCTCCTATAGCACTTTTTGCTAAAAATTTTCGTTTTGAGGCGTTTATTATAGCCGCAAACGAACCAACGTTAAAGGCTAAAAATGGCAATTCCAAACATCAAACGGCAGATTTCAACACTTGGCGAAGCAGTCATTAAGGCGCTGCAATCACGCTTTACCGTTGGCGATATCGTGCCTTACCCATATCAATGCGTCGCGTACACCGAGATCGCAAAGCGCATGAAAAATTACGAGCATCCTTTCTTTGTGAAGGCGTCCGTATCCGCTGGTAAAACAATCATCTTCGCAATGGTTGCCGCGCAGTGTAAGCGCATGGGTCTGAAAATGATGGTTCTGGCCCGCCAGGCTGAAATTGTGGATCAGGATTCAGAAGAGATTAGTAACTTTGGCGTGCCTAACTCCATCTACTGCGCCGGACTGAAAACCAAAAGCGCATACTTTCCGATCGTAGTTGGTTCGGAGGGAACCGTTTCGAATGGTCTGTTTAAAGCGCTTGGCGACTACGTGCCGCACGTTATCGGGATCGATGAATGCCACCAGGTCGATTGGGAAGATTTGGCGGAGGCAATCGAGAACAATGAGCCATACGAGCAAATGACCACCAAAAAAGGCGCGTTTGTCCTGAATGGTGACGGCTCCTATGTTTTCAACCAGGACGGCGAGCCAATGAAGGGAACCGGGCGCAGCCAATACACCGTTATCATTCGCGAAATGCAGCGCCGTTGCAAAGAAACCTACGGGCATGAATTGCGCATTTTCGGAATGACTGGCTCGGAGTTTCGCGGCGTCGTTCCAATCCTCGTTGAAGATAAGCGCGTTCGCGGATTCTGGCGTGAGCAGGTTACGAACATTGACACCAACTACCTGATCGAAGTTGGTTCCGTCGTCCCTACCAACTTTGGTAATGTTGACGGGTTAGGATATGACCTATCAGAGTTCGAAGCATCAAGCGAGGACGGGGTTGCAGATTTCGACCTGAAAACCTTAAAGGCGATGGAGGAAAAGATTCACAGCGACGCCACCATGACACAAAAAATCATGGCCCGCGTGCATGAGATCTGCAAAGACCGAAACGGGGTTTTGGTAACATGCGCCGGGGAGCGTCACTGCAAGGAGGCGGCAGCGGCTTTGCCACCTGGCACAACTTACCGGATCATTACTGGCAAGACTGGCGAGCAGCAGCGCAAAACATGGCTCCGCGAGGCTTTCGAGGGGAAAGTTAAATACATCTTCCAGGTTATGGCCCTAACCACTGGCGTTAACGTTCCGTTTTGGGAT
>ERZ809074.644-NODE-644-length-52799-cov-13.916692_pt1 | contig 52799 bp, 47 predicted proteins | sample MGYA00520795_ERZ809074 | MGnify/ENA primary metagenome ERZ809074 (study PRJEB31570, sample SAMEA3212989) | Homo sapiens | biome: human-gut; feature: human gut; material: fecal | place: Sweden | collected 2011 ...
CCTTAGAAAAATCAATCTTTTCAACCGGTTTTTCAGCCTCTGCCGGAGCTGCTTCAGAAGTCTTGGAAGCTTTCTTGTCAGCGTCCAGGGACTTCATTGTCGGGAATAATAATACATCTCTGATCGCCGGGCTGTCTGTGAGCAGCATAACCAGACGGTCGATACCATATCCAATACCACCTGTCGGAGGCATACCGATCTCCAGTGCATTTAAGAAGTCTTCATCTGTATGCTGAGCCTCATCATCTCCGGCTTCAGCGTTGGCATCCTGCTGAGCAAAACGTTCTCTCTGATCGATCGGGTCATTTAACTCGGAATATGCATTACACATCTCCCAGGTATTAATAAACAGCTCAAAACGTTCTACCTTGCTTGGATCAGATGGTTTCTTCTTGGTTAATGGAGAGATTGCCAGCGGATGATCCATAATAAAGGTTGGCTGGATCAGTTCTTTCTCACAATACTCCTCGAAGAACAGGTTGATGATATCGCCCTTGGTATGACGGGCTTCATACTCAATATGACGCTCATCTGCAAGTTTTTTCGCTTCCTCATCTGTCGCAACCGCATCAAAATCAACACCTGCATATTTCTTGATCGCATCGTTCATGGTAAGACGTGCAAATGGCTTACCAAAATCAATCTCAATTCCATTGTAAGTGATCTTCGTGCTGCCGCAGACCTTCTCCGCCAGATATCGGAACATACTCTCTGTCAGCTCCATCATACCTTCATAATCGGTATATGCCTGATATAACTCCATTAAGGTAAATTCAGGGTTGTGACGGGTATCAACACCCTCGTTGCGATATACACGGCCGATCTCGAACACTCTCTCAAGTCCGCCTACGATCAGTCTCTTCAGGTAAAGTTCCAGGGAAATACGAAGCTTTACATCCTCATTCAGTGCGTTATAATGAGTCTCAAATGGACGGGCAGCAGCACCACCGGCGTTGGATACCAGTGTTGGTGTCTCTACCTCCATGAAATCTCTTCCAGCAAGGAAGGAACGGATCTCTTTGATGATTTTGGAACGTTTGATGAAAGTCTCCTTAACATCCTCGTTCATGATCAGATCCACGTATCTCTGACGATAACGCATATCGGTATCGGTAATTCCATGATATTTTTCTGGAAGAATCTGTAAGCTCTTGCTTAACAGCGTCATCTTCTCTGCGTGAATGGATACTTCACCCGTCTTGGTACGGAACGCATATCCCTCTACACCATAAATATCGCCGATATCGGATTTCTTAAAGTCTGCATATGATTCTTCGCCAATAGCATCTTTTGCCACATAAACCTGAATGGTTCCCTGAAGATCACGGATATTACAAAAAGAAGCCTTACCCATCACACGTTTGAACATCATACGTCCAGCGATGGAAACATGGATCGGCTGCGCGTCCATGATCGCTCTTCTTTCATTATAATCAGCGTTTAATGCCTCTCTTGCCTGTGCCTCATCCATACCTTCTGTATTCAGAGGCGCTCTGCCTGCCAGAATTTCTGCCTCATGAGCCTCATAAAGGGACTTTACCTCTGCAGAATGATGGGTCTGGTCATACTTGGTAATCTGGAATGGATCCTTGCCTGCGTTCTGTAATTCGGACAGTTTCTCGCGGCGTACCTTTAACAGCTGGTGGATATCCTGTTCCTGCTTGTTCTGCTCCTGTGCCATCTTTTTCTTACTCCTTCGTTCTTATATTCTGATACCGGATTGCTCCGCACTACGTGCGTCAGACTTCCGACCTTTTGACCCTGTATCAATTATGATACTCTCTGAATCTCCAGAACCTTGTACTGAATCACGCCAACCTGTGTCTCAACGTCAACCACATCGCCAACTTTTTTACCTAACAGTGCATGGCCGACCGGAGACTCATTGGAAATCTTGTTCTGAAGGCTGTTTGCCTCAGTAGATCCCACAATACGGAATTCCATCTCCTCGTCCTCATCCATCTCCAGAACTTTTACCTGGCAGCCAACGCTGATCTTCTCCAGATCGATCTCATCTTCTACAACTACCTCAGCGTTCTTTAACAGTTTCTCCAGCTCTTCGATACGAAGTTCGATGTCTCTCTGCTCATCTTTTGCTGCATCGTACTCTGCGTTCTCGGATAAGTCACCCTGTTCTCTTGCCTCTTTGATCTTCTGGGCAACTTCTTTTCTGCGGAATACCTTCAGATTCTGAAGTTCATCCTCATACTGTTTTAATCCTGCATAGGTTAAAATGTTCTTCTTTTCTGCCATAATAACTGTCTACCTCTCTTTTGGTTCTTATATTGATTGAATGTCACAAATCTTAAGTCTCAGTGCATATTTCAAATGCCCATACATTCAAAATATTATATCTTATGCGTGTCTGCTTGTCAAGGATTCAAAGCATAGGGGATCTGTGACTTTTCGACATGTTAAACGGATGCCTTACACTTCAAAATGTCATGATAAAATTTATCCATCTCTTTCTTGGTCTTAAAGAGTGCCACATACATCTGATCTCCCATGGCCTCCGCCAATGCTTTCGGCAGCCGCTGATCCATCTTCAGGTTGAAGCGGTATTTCTCCCTGATCTGGGCGTCATCGTATACAAAATGTTTTCCATCCCTCCGGCCGGCAAATGCACAGTAAGCATGGCCTTTTGACCGCACCTCTGTTTTGTCAAAAGTGATCATATCTGCCCAGATCTTATACACATCCAGACTGTGGGCAAAATTCATCATATCCGGGGTAAATCCGCCGCACGGACGCATATTAACCTCCAACGCCACAATACTTCCCTTTTTGCCAAGACCCTCCTGATCCTTCGTCAGACGGAAAAACTCAAAATGAACAAACCGGCTCTTGACCCCAAAGCTCTTCACTGTTGCCCGGCCAGCTTTTCTGGTATCTTCCGGCAGGTCTTTCAGAATATAAAAGATCGCATTATCCTCATTGTTGACGATATCCATAATTGAGATCGGTGTAATATTGCCTGTCTCAAAAAGCGGCTCTCCATGAGAATCAATGATAGCATCATAGGAGTTGATCTCTGCACAAATAAATTCTTCCATAATATAAGAAACATCCGTCTCTTTTTCTGAAAGAAAGTTTTTCAATTCCTGCTCGTCGGATAACCGATAGGTATGAGAAGCCCCCACACCATTATCTGGTTTTACGATCACCGGCCAGCCAACCGTCTTGATAAACTCCATACATCCGTCAAAATCATCCACCATATGGTAACGGGCCGTCGGAATTCCGGCCTTCTGATAAAACTCCTTCATACCGGATTTGAATTTGATCCGTGGCATATCGCTCTCCTGAAATCCACTGGTAATGTGAAAAGCAGTTCGCAGCTTAGCATCCTGTTCCAGCCAGTACTCGTTGTTGGATTCCAGCCAGTCGATAGGACCATATTTGAAGATCAGAAACGCCACACCCCGGTAAACTTCATCATAATTTTCCAGGTTACTCACCTTATAATATTCTGTCAGGTTCTCTTTCAGATCCTGGCTCAGTTCATCATATGGCTGATCGCCGATTCCCAGAACATTCATGCCATTTTTCTTTAATTCCCGGCAGAACTGCCAGTAGTTGGTTGGAAAGTTTGGGGAAAGAAAGACTACATTTTTCATGATCACACCTCATTTAATAAATACGGCAGGAAATACTCTACCTGCTTATACCACCAGTACCAGTCATGGGAACAGTCATAGCCCCAGTAGTCCACCCAGGCATCGATTTTCTTCGCCTTTAAGATCCGATCCAGCTGTCTGGTGGATTCCGGCAGTTCCCACGGACCCTGTCCCACACAGATCACTGCCTTTTTCAGGTTGTAAAGCTGGATAAATGGATGATCCTCCGGCATATCCCCCAGATAGCGGATCGGGGAGTTCCGGTACACTACCTCGTCCATATAAGAGCCAAATCCATACTCCGTGGAATACAGACCGCTTAAAGCAAGAAGCCTGTCGAACAGATCCGGACGGCGGAAATAAAGATTCGCCCCATGAGTAGCCCCCAGACTGCACCCAAACACCATGATTCCGGGATATCCGCTCCATCCATTGCGATCATTGACCATATTTCTCATAAATGGAACCAGCTCATCCGTAATATAGTCCAACCACTGTTCGTATCTGCGGATCCGCCAGTAAGGATCTCCCTTAGTATCAGACCAGGTCTCCTGATCGACGGTGTCGATGGCAAATACCATGACTTTCCCAGACTCGATCCACGGCGCCCAGGTATCTGTCATGTGGAAATTTTCAAAATCGTAAAACCTTCCATCCTGACAGGGAATAAAAAGCACCGGCCGGCCTTTGTGACCATATACTTTACACTCCATGTCACGCCCAAGAGCCGGGCTGTAGCTTTTGTAATAATTCATTTCCATACCATTATCCTCCCTTTTCATGCGATGCAGGTGCACTCAGCAGCTTTCTGGGCCTGATTTCACAAAATCGTAAGCATCGAATGATCTTTTACCGACTAGTTTTCCTGGTATCCATACATCAACGTATTCATAAAAAATGGAAGCTGTTTCTCCCAGCTTGCCTCGCAATGAGTTCCCCCTGGAACGATCCGTCCAGAAGCCATCACACCGCGATCCATCAGTGTGGACAAAATCCGGGAAAATTTCTGAATCACCTGGGGGCGGAAATCTCCTTCCTCAGAACCATAATCCATGTAAATGATCGTATCTGGAAGAAGTTCTGCTTCCTTTGCCAGTTTTCTCAGCTTCACCGGCGCCACCCATACAGATGGTGAAAGCGCCGCAGCCCTGGAAAATACCTGATTATACTGCAACACCGCATACAGGCTCATCAGTCCTCCCATGGAGCTTCCGGCAATGAACGTATGTTCTCTATCTTGAAGAGTCCGGTAATCCCGATCGATCATAGGCTTGAACACCTTGATAAACCAGTTCATGGTCTCATCACCACGGCCCTTGAATTTACCTAATTCCGGTGCCTGGAAATCATAAGGAGAATACTCCGAAAGCCGTCCATTTTCCGGACTCCGGTTGCATTCCACTGCTGCAATGATCAGCTGGGTTCCAGTAAAATCCATGTATTCCTTCATGCCCCAGCTTTTTCCATAAGTGGCATCCCAGTCAAAAAACACATTGTGGCCATCAAACATATAAAGCACCGGATATCTCCGCTCTGGTTCCCGGTCATAAGATTCCGGAAGGTACACATACGCATTTCTTGTAATATTCCCCGTTAATTCCGGGATTGTGATCTGCCATTTTTTTACCATTGTGTCATCCCCTTTTTTCACTTTTGTTACGGACAGAACCAGAATCGCTGTTACTGTACACAGGTAGGCATTTCCTGCCTTTTTCTAAATACGGCTCTGAATCAGGTTGTAGAAATCTTCCCATGTCTCCGTCTGGTTCACATCATTTCTCAGAGAAGAAGAATGAGGCAGACCAACCGTATACCAGGATAAATGTTTCCGCATCTCACAGAGTCCCAGATACTCACCCTTAAACTGGATCTGAAGCTGGGCGTGACGCAGGATCGTTTCCTTCAGCTCTTCTTTGTCCGGCGGTCCCAACAGTTCCCCTGTTTCCAGATAATGAAGGGTTCTGGAGAAGATCCATGGATTTCCCTTGGCGCCTCTGGCGATCATCAGACCATCACAGCCGGTCTCATCCAACATCCGTTTCGCATCCTCCGGTGTAAAAATATCACCATTTCCGATCACCGGGATCTTCACTGCCTCTTTTACCTGGCGGATGACATCCCAGTCTGCTTTTCCAGAATAAAACTGGGCTCTGGTCCGTCCGTGGACTGCAACTGCAGACACGCCGCAGCTTTCCGCGATCCTGGCAATCTCCACGGCATTGATATGGTCATCGTCAAAGCCCTTGCGGAATTTCACAGTTACCGGCTTTTTCACCTTTTTTACCAGAGCCGTTAAGATCTCCTCTACCAGCTTTGGATTCTTCATCAGAGCCGATCCCTCTCCGTTATTTACAATCTTGGGAACCGGACAGCCCATGTTAATATCAATAAAAGCATAAGGCCCATCCTCCACCTGAGCAGCGATATCGCTGACGATCTCCGGATCTGAACCGAATAACTGCAGCGCTACCGGTTCTTCTTCTGGCCGTACCTCCATCAAAGGGCCTGTATTTCTGTTCTTATATAAAATAGCTTTCGCGCTGACCATCTCCGTATACATCAGTCCGCAGCCCTGCTCCTTGCATAATAACCGGAACGGAAGATCTGTCACTCCTGCCATAGGAGCTAAGATCAGATTGTTCTCCAATTCAACATTTCCAATCTTTAGCTTCATTCCTGATCCTCAATACTTTCTCCCAGGAACACCACCCGGTAGAATAACTCCAGGGATTCTAACAATTCCCTTTTTTCTAACTGGTACTGACGGATCTTCAAGCCGCTTCCAATCTCATCAAAAAGGTAATCCCCCTCTTCTGCGGAAACCTGGAATTCCAGATTCCCATCCTTGTCAAATTCCAGAGTCAGGATCCCTCCCACATCCTCCGTAAATAATACGCACATGATCTGCAGCTCCTGACGGATATTCTCCGGCAATGCCTTGAACTGTGGATTAAAATAATATTTCTGCTGGTAAGAATTGGCTCCGCAGAGCACGATCTTTTCATCCATGCTGTTTCTCCTTTTTATCTATAAGATTCCCAGGATTGCCATATGCTTTGCACTTCACAATCCTCTTGCAGGCAAGCCTGCATCGATTTTCAATCTTTGCCCCTGATATCATATAAATAAGGAGATCCTGCTATGCAGAACCTCCCCATCTCCATAATGAATGACACTTTTATCTTGTTAACATCTTGCTGATCAGATACTGGTCTTCTGGAATATCCTTGGTCATCGCCAGTGCTTCCTGGATATCAAAATCCACAAACTCACCATGCTTATATGCCACCAGACGGTTGCTCTTGCCATCTGCCAGAAGTTCCACTGCCTTTGCGCCCATGATGGATGCGTAAACACGGTCTTTACAGGTTGGCGTACCGCCACGCTGCATGTGACCCAGGATGGTCGCCCTGGTCTCAATACCGGTCGCAGCCTCGATTCTTCTTGCCATGGAAGTAGAATGGCCGATACCCTCTGCATTGATGATGATATGATGTTTCTTACCGATCTTACGGTTCTCGATGATGCGGTTGATCAGCATCTGTTCATCACCGTCATAACGCTCCGGAAGAAGGATGTCTTCTGCGCCATTGGCAATGCCGCACCATAAAGCAATGTATCCGGCCCGGCGGCCCATAACCTCAATGATACTGCACCGCTCATGAGAAGTAGAAGTATCACGTACTTTATCAATCGCTTCCATCGCTGTGTTTACAGCAGTATCAAAACCAATGGTATAATCTGTACATGCAATATCTAAGTCAATGGTTCCCGGAAGCCCGATGGTATTCACACCCAGTGTCGATAACTTACCGGCTCCACGGAATGATCCGTCACCGCCGATCACAACCATGCCGTCAATGCCATGCTTCTTACAGATCTCAGCGCCTCGCTGCTGTCCTTCAGGGGTCATGAACTCCATACATCTTGCAGTGTAAAGAATAGTACCACCTCGGTTAATGATCTCAGAAACGCTGGTGGACTCCATATCTACGATCTCCTCCTGAAGAAGACCTGCGTAGCCTCTCATGATACCTTTAACCTTAATTCCTTTATTGATTGCGGTGCGAACGACTGCACGGATCGCCGCGTTCATGCCTGGCGCATCACCGCCGCTGGTCAGCACACCGATTGTCTTTACTTTACTTGCCATGCTATTCCGCCTCCTGAACTGTAATAAAATCCATTACCTATTTTAATTCATTTTCCGAATACTTTCAATACTTTTTTGTACGACTCTGACATTTTTTTCACCAAGTATCTGATACAGATTCCTTAACAGTTCTGCATCACAGCTCACCCTCCAGTTGGCCGGAAGTATCTTCTTGGCACGTTCTTTTGCCAGATAGATCACCACTTGATCCTGCCCTTCCCAGGAACGAAGGGCATTCATTACCTGTTCCTGTTTCTGGTCATACGCCTCCTTATCCGCAAACTGCAGCCATAACTGTCTGGGAAGCGCTTGAAACGGGATCAGTTTCTCGCACACCAGTTTGCCTACCGGATCATCTCCTACGGAAACACGTCCCTGAACAAAAATTTTCTGTTCTTCCTCCAGAAATTCCCTTTTTTTTTCAAAATCCTTCGGGAACACGATCACTTCCACAGAACCAGTCAGATCTTCCAGAGTAATAAAAGCCATCATCTGCCCGGTCCTGGTTGTTTTAATCAGCTTTCCTGTGATCATTCCTCCTATGGTCACTCTGGAATTATCTTCCACCCTGGCTTTTTCAGTCTCTTCATCCACCATGAAATCGATAGCCGCTGCAGTGATATTCTGTTTCCACACCTGCTCATACTCCTGCATCGGATGACCGCTGACATAGATACCAAGGGTTTCTTTTTCAAAAGCCAGAAGCTCTTCCTTCTTAAATTCTTCCACATTTGGAAATGTGATCTGGAAATTTTTCTTATCGTCTTCTGCTGCAAAGTCGAAAAGAGACATCTGACCTTCCATAACACTCTTTTTTTCTTTATTTTTCTGATCCAACATCTCAGGGGCTACCATGCACTTCTGCCTGCGGTTGCCCGGGAGCGAATCCAGGGCGCCTGCTTTGATGAAGTTCTCCAGCGTCCGTTTGTTGACCTCCTTATTACTCATCCGCTCCACAAAATCATCCATTGAACGGAAGAGTCCTCCATTTTCCCGTTCCTTGATGATCTGCTCTACCACCGACCGGCCGACGCTCTTGATGGCAGAAAGACCATAACGGATGGATTCGCCGGAAACAGTAAATCCACTATAGCCCTCATTGATATCCGGCGGCAGAATCCCAATTCCCATCTGACGGCAGGTTAAAATATACTCAGAAACTTTCGCTGTATTATCCTGGACAGAGGTCATCAACGCCGCCATAAATTCCTTCGGATAGTAATATTTCAAAAAAGCCGTCTGATAAGAGACCACCGCATAACAGGCCGCATGAGATTTGTTGAAGGCATACTTGGCGAAATCGATCATCTCATCATAGATCTGATTCGCTGTTTTTTCATCAATCCCATTGCGGATACAGCCTTTCACGCCCTCCTCATCATTGCCGTAAACAAAGTTCTGGCGCTCCTTCTCCATCACCGCCGTCTTCTTCTTGGACATGGCACGGCGTACCAGATCGCTCCGGCCCATGGTGTAACCGGCCAGATCTCTTACGATCTGCATAACCTGCTCCTGATAAACGATACAGCCATAGGTCGGTCCCAGGATCGGCTCTAGCTGTGGGCAGTCATAGGTAATGGCGGCCCGGTCATTTTTGCCCTTTAAATACTTCGGAATAAAATCCATCGGACCCGGACGGTAAAGGGAGATTCCGGCAATGATATCCTCAAGATTCTCCGGCTTTAATTCCTTCATGAAGCTCTTCATACCGCCACTCTCTAACTGGAACACGCCCTCATCCTTACCGGTTCCAATCGATTCCAGTACCTGTTTGTCATTGTAATCAATCTTCTCCATCTCCAGATGGACGCCATAGTTGTGTTCTACCTGTTTCACTGCATTCTGGATCACCGTTAAAGTACGCAATCCCAGAAAATCCATTTTCAGAAGTCCCAGTTCTTCCAAGGTTGTCATGGTAAACTGGGTGGTAATGGTCCCGTCTGCCGCGCGGGACAGCGGAACATAGTTATCTACAGAAGTACGGCTGATGACAACACCTGCCGCATGCATGGAGGTATGCCTTGGCAGTCCTTCCAGACGCCTGGACATGTCGATCAGATATTTCACCTGTGGATCTTCATCATAAGCTTTTTTCAAGTCCGGACTGGCTTTTAATGCTTTTTCCAGGGTCATTCCCAGATCATTGGGGATCATCTTGGCGATCGCATCACAGCGGGCATAAGGAATATCCAGTACACGACCTACGTCCCGGACGACACCTTTCGCTGCCAGCGTACCAAAGGTAACGATCTGGACTACCTGGTCTTTCCCATATTTGCGGACCACATAGTCGATCACTTCCTGACGCCGTTCGAAACAGAAATCGATATCAATATCTGGCATAGACACTCGTTCCGGGTTCAGGAAACGTTCAAACAGCAGATGATAGCGGATTGGATCGATATTTGTGATCTCCAAACAATAGGAAACGATACTTCCAGCCGCAGAACCTCGTCCAGGACCTACCATGATATCATTGGTCCTCGCAAAGTGGATAAAATCCCACACGATCAGGAAATAATCCACATAACCCATGGTATGAATGACATTTAATTCATAGTCCAGACGCTTCCGCAAGGTGCCGTCATCGTCCGGATAACGCTTCTGCAGACCTTCATCGCACAGTTTATTCAGATAAGACCAGGAATCATAACCATCCGGCACATCAAATTTCGGCAGCTTGGTCACACCAAACTCGATCTCCACATTACAGCGTTCTGCGATCTTATGGGTATTATCCAGTGCCTCCTGGGCATATGGAAAAAGAGCCCGCATCTCATCTTCAGATTTGCAGTAGAACTGGCCGCCTTCATAACGCATCCGATTCTCGTCCGTGACCTTCTTGCCTGTCTGGATACAGAGCAGGATATCATGGGGAACTGCGTCCTCCGCAAATGTATAATGAACATCGTTTGTCGCAACTAATTCGATACCGGTTTCCGCTGACATCCGCAGCAACGCCTGGTTAACGGTCTTCTGTGCCGGAATCCCGTGATCCTGCAGCTCCAGAAAGAAATTATTCTTTCCAAAAATCTCTTCATACCGCAGGGCAGCTTCCTTTCCCTGCTGGTAAAGCCCTCTCTCCAGGTAACGCTGCACCTCACCTGCAAGACAGGCACTTAAGGCAATGATTCCCTCATGGTACTGTCTTAAAATCTCTAAATCCACACGTGGTTTATAATAAAATCCATCTACAAATCCTTTAGAGACGATCTTCATCAGGTTCTGATAACCCTGATTGTTTTCCGCCAGCAGGATCAGATGGTAGTAACGGTCTTCCCCGCTAGATGCTTCCCGATCAAAACGGGAACCTGGCGCCACGTAGACCTCACATCCAATAATCGGCTTTATCCCTACTGCTCTGGCTGCCCGGTAAAAATCAATCACACCGTACATGACACCATGGTCCGTAATGGCCATGCTGTCCATACCAAGTTCTTTCGCCCTGTCAACCAGCTCTTTGATCTTACTGGAACCATCAAGCAGACTATATTCCGTATGAACATGCAGATGCGTAAATGCCATACTGCTTCTCCCCCTCTCTCATCATGATCGCCTGCGGCTGGCTGCCTTTGCGGCATACTTTCTCACCGCCGCTGTGCGATTCTCTCGTTACGTTTTTTGTTCCATACTATTTCTATGAAACGAAAAAAGGATCCTGCAGGGCGTGAACCTGTCCGCACTGCAGAATCCTTTCTTGTATTTCCAGCCCATGTTTGCTTCTGATCAGCACGATCGCACGGACCTGCTAAACAATTACAAAAAATGATTAATCTCAACCCTCTGTCAAATATTTCTCAATACCTTCGATGGCCTTCTCTTCATCAGCGCCATCTGCGGTAACGATTACCTGTTCTCCTGGAACCAGTCCAAGGGTCATCATACCCATAATACTCTTCGCATTGACTCTCTTGGTTCCACACTCCACATAAATATTGCTGTCATACTGGCTTGCAACCTGCACTAACATAGCCACAGGTCTTGCCTCCAGACCAGTTTCCAGTTCGATTGCAATGGTTTTCTTAATCATAATTTTCCTCCTCATTTCTCTGAATGACCTGACTGTCATTCCGGTGCCGTATCCTATTACTGTTCAGACCGTTTCTCTTTTAAATCAGCCGCAAGAATACTTAATTTTCTCAGCCGGTGATTTACCCCTGATTTACCAACCGGCGGATCCAATCCTTCACCCAGCTCCTTCAGAGTTGCCTCTGGACGTTCCAGACGGGCTTTCGCGATCTCCTCCAGATTTTCTGGAAGCCCTTCGAAACCAATCGTATCACGAATATAGACAATATCCTCGATCTGCTTCACTGCCGCAGATACTGTCTTATTGATATTAGCCGTTTCACAGTTCACCTGACGGTTAACACTGCCCCGCATCTCCTTCAAGATCCGGATATTCTCCAGTTCCATCAGAGATATCGGTGCTTCCATCACTTTTAGGATATCTGCAATCTGGCTTCCTTCTTTTATGTAGACAACATAATACTTTTTCCGCATCACGATTTTGGCTTCCATGCCAAAAGTCTTTATGATGTCCTGAAGCTGATGGGCCTTCGCTTCCGCCGTACACACAATCTCAAAATGATAAGACCTCTCCGGATCACTGATCGAACCAGCCGCTAAAAACGCGCCACGCAAAAATGCGCGCCTGCAACACGGATTCTGAATAACCAGATTCTTGACCACAGACAAATTCTCTCCTACTTCTCCATGTTCGTCAAGAAGTTTTGTTGTCACCAGGATCCTTCTGGCTTCCTCATCATCACTTACGACAACCGCATAAGTACGATTTCGCTTCAGATATGCATTATGCCGAATTACCACATCAGTACTTATATTAAATGTTTTTTTCAATAATGTAAAGTACTTTCTTGCAACTGCAGCATTTTCTGTATGGATTTTAATACAAAAATGATCATTTTCATCAATTTCGATCTTTCCGCAGAGGCTGATGATCGCCGCCATTTCTGCGATCTGACAATGTCTGGCCGGACTGATCTGTCTGGACAGTTCATCTTTTACTTTTGCTGAAAAGGACATTCTGTCACCTCAGTTATTTTCTCTTATTATCTTTCTCAATATCCCGGTGATACAGTTTCACGCCAAGCCCTTTTTGCTGCTTTAAATGCTCATACACAGCATTGGCAATGGTAACGGAACGGTGCTTTCCTCCTGTACAGCCAATACCGATCACCAGCTGGTTTTTTCCCTCCAGTACATAATTCGGGATTAAAAAGTCCAGCATATCATAAAGTTTTCCAAGAAAAATATCAGCGGTTCCTCCCTGCTTTACATAATCCTGGATTTCTTTCTCCTCTCCGGTCTTCGGCCGGAGATTCTCTACATAATAGGGATTTGGCAAAAAGCGTACATCAAAGACCAGATCCGCATCTGCCGGAATCCCGTACTTGAACCCGAAGGACATGACTGTGACAAATAAATTGTCATAAGTACCATCTTCCATATAAATTTTTTCCAATTCCTGGCGAAGCTCCTTGGTGAGAAGCATACTGGTATCCAGGATCACATTGGCCTGCTTCTTTAAGAAGGCCAGACATTCCCGTTCCTTTTTTATTCCCTCATCAATCCGTCCTGCGCCTGTTAATGGATGATTTCTTCTGGTCTCTTTATAACGCTTCAGCAGCACCTCATCGCTGGCATCCAAAAACAGGATTTCAAATGGGATTCCATCCGTTCTCCACCGTTCCAGGATCTTATCCAGAAGCGGCAGTTCCTGTCCACTGCGGATATCGATTCCAAGGGCCACCTGATTAGACAGGCCCTGGTTGTTTCCCAGCGCCAGCTCCGCAAATTTCTCGATCAAAGGAATGGGAAGATTATCCACACAGTAATACCCCATATCCTCCATCATTTTCAATGCCACGGTCTTTCCTGCGCCGGACATACCTGTCACAATCACCAGCTTCATCAAAGATGCCCCCTTATCCTGTCATTCCCTTTTGTTGATCAGCCCAGGCGCTTAATCTCCATCTCAAGATCAACGCCCGACTGTTCTTTCACTTTTTCTGCTACCTGATGGCATAATTCTTCAACATCAGCAGCTGTAGCCTGATTCCGGTTGATCACAAAACCACAATGCTTCTCCGAAACCTGGGCACCGCCTACCTGGAATCCCCGAAGTCCTGCATCATCGATCAGTTTTCCTGCAAAATAACCTTCCGGCCGTTTAAAAGTGCTTCCCGCACTTGGATATTCCAACGGTTGCTTTTCTCTCCGTTTCGCAGCCAGATCATTCATCACACGTAAGATCTCTGTTTTATCTCCTGGTTGTAACCGGACTTCTGCTTCCAGCACTGTCAGTCCTTCTGTCGGGATATTGCTGGTCCGGTATCCCAGTTCCAGTTCTTCTCCAGTCCGCCGGATCACAGCCCCGTCTTTTGTTAACAGAACCGCATCCACCAGAACATTCTTCATCTCTGAGCCATAGGCACCTGCATTCATGACTAAAGCGCCACCCACGGTTCCCGGAATGCCTGCGGCAAATTCTAAGCCTGCGAGGCCATGCTCTAATGCCTGTTTTGCCATGCGGGCCAGTTTTACCCCTGCCCCCGCACGGATCTGATTTCCTTCCACCTGACAGTGATCCAGCTTCTCTGTGGAGATCACCACCCCCTGGTATCCCTGATCGCTGACCAAAAGATTACTTCCATTACCGATCACCGCAAATGGTTTCTCTTCGCCACGGCAAAGACCGATCACCAGGATCAGTGCGTCCGCATTCTCCGGTGTCACAAAGTACCGGGCCGGACCGCCGATGCGGAAGGTCGTGTGATTCTTCATCGGCTCTTCCAGTTTTACATTAGCCGCCCCGGCGATCTCTGTCAGTCTTTTCTCAAAATCCATCATCAAAAGGGTTACCTTCCTTTCGTCAGATTTTCCTGAACTCTCCGGTAAAGCTCTTTGGCTGCGTTGTAACCCATCATCTTCTGACGGTGGTTGATGGAAGCAGTCTCAACAATAACTGCCAGGTTACGGCCTGGACGGACCGGGATGCAGTGACAAACAACCTGATTGCCCAAAAGCTCTGTATACTGGTCTTCCAGTCCCAGACGATCGTATTCTTTATCTTTGTCCCACTCTTCCAGCTTGATGACTAAGTTGATATTCTGGGTGTCTTTTACACTCTCAACACCGAACAGGGTCTTTACATCAATGATTCCGATACCGCGAAGCTCAATGAAATGCTTGGTAATATCCGGAGCTGTACCAACTAAAGTCTCATCGCTGACCTTACGGATCTCCACAACGTCATCGGTCACCAGACGGTGTCCGCGCTTGATCAGCTCCAGAGCCGCCTCACTCTTACCAATTCCGCTCTCACCCATGATCAGGACACCTTCACCAAATACATCAACTAATACGCCATGGATGGTGATGCATGGAGCCAGTTTTACTTTTAACCAACGGATGACCTCTGCCATCAGATCGGAAGTACTCATGTCGGAAACCATACATGGTACATCGTAATGGTTGCACAGCTCCAGCATATCCTCATCCGGCATCTGGCCGCGGCTGTATACCAGACAAGGGATCTTCTCTGCCAACAGCTTGTCATACATCTCCCGTCTGCGCTCCGGAGCCATCTGGCGGATATATTCCTGCTCCACATAACCGATGATCTGAACACGGTCCTTATCAAAATGATCAAAAAAGCCGGCCAACTGCAATGCCGGACGGTTCACATCCGGATGTGTCAGAACGATCTTCTCCACATCGATCTCCGGTGTTACATTTTTCATTTTCATTTTATCGATCAATTCCTGAATCGTTACCCCGTACATATGTTTGTCTCCTTATTGAATTCCGTGGCGGTCATTTTCTTTTTTGAAAAACCGTCCGCATTTTTATTACAATTTTACCACAGTTTCCTTCTCTTGTCACTTAGAATCCTTTAATGGAAAAACTGATACACACTCTCTGCGGATTTCCGGTTCATGCCAGGCACTTCCATCAATGCTTCCAGAGTTGCCTCTTTGACCGCTTCTAAGGACTGGAACTGACGCATCAGCGCTTTTCTTCTGGCCGGTCCGATATCCGGAATATCGTCCAGAATGGACTTTACCTGACCTTTTGCCCGCAGGCTCCGGTGGTACTCGATGGCAAAACGATGGGCCTCGTCCTGGATCCTGGTAATCAGACGGAAGCCTTCGGAATGTCTGTCAATCGGCACTTCCACATTATTATAATATAACCCTCTGGTCCGGTGATTATCATCCTTTACCATGCCGCAGACCGGAATTTCCAGGCCCAGTTCCCCCAAAACCTCCAGAGCAATGTTTACCTGTCCACGACCGCCATCCATCATCAGGAGATCCGGAAAACGGGTAAAGCTGCCAAAGGACGTATCCATTCCTTTTTCCTCCAGAGTCCTTGCCTCCTCCAGGCCATGACTGAACCGCCTGGTCAGTACCTCCCGCATGGAAGCATAATCATTTGGTCCTTTCACTGTCTGGATCTTGAATTTACGGTAATCACTGCGTTTTGGCTTTCCATCTTCGTACACGATCATGGAACCAACCGACTCCATACCGCTGGTATTAGAAATATCGTAAGCCTCTACCCGGCGTACCCGTTCTAAACCGATCAGCGCGCCGATCTGGTTCATGGCGCCAATGGTACGAAGCTCCTCCCGTTTGATCTTTTCTTTATCCTGCGACAGCACCAGTCTGGCATTTTTCTCAGCCAGCTCCACCAGGCGCTCTTTCTCACCTTTCTGCGGCACCACAAGCTTTACCTTCTGGCCTCTCTTTAATTCCAGCCAGGAGGCGATGGTCTCTGCGTCATCCAGCTCTGTCTGCACCCACAACTCCCGTGGCACAAACGGCGTTCCAGAATAAAACTGCTTCACAAAGCTGGTAAGAATCTCTTTCTGCCCCTCATCCGCTCCTACGGTTACGTGGAAATGATCTCTTCCGATCAATTTGCCTTCCCTGACGAAGAATACCTGCACCACAGCATCGGTTTCGTCTTTAGCCATCGCGATAATATCACGGTCTTCCATACTGCTGCTGGTGATTTTCTGCTTCTGGGCTACTTTTTTTACATTTTCCAGCAGATCCCGGTATTCAATGGCCTTTTCAAAATCCATGGCATCGGAAGCATCCATCATCTTCTTCTCTAACATCTTTAAAACACTGTCATAACGGCCATTTAAGAATTCCAAAGCCTGGTTTACAGACTCCGCGTACTGCTCTTTGGAAACGTATCCCTGACACGGAGCGTCGCACTGCTTGATATGGTAGTTTAAGCAGGGACGGTCCTTTCCAATATCTTTCGGCAGATTTCGGCTGCAGGTGCGGATCTTATATAATTTATGGATCAGATCAATCGTATCTTTCACTGCTCCTGCACTGGTGTAAGGGCCAAAATATTTATTTTTGTCCTTTTTCATGGTACGGGCAAATAAAACCCTTGGAAAGTCTTCCGTAACTGTTACCTTGATGTAGGGATATGCCTTATCATCCTTCAGCATGGTGTTATAGCGTGGCTGGTGCTCCTTGATCAGGTTACACTCCAGCACCAGGGCTTCCAACTCCGAGTCTGTGACAATGTATTCAAACCAGGCGATTTTAGACACCATTTTCTGGATCTTGGCAGTTTTATTGCGGCTGCTCTGGAAATACTGATGTACCCGGTTGGTCAGGCTGATGGCCTTTCCCACATAGATGATCTGGTCTGTAGCGTCATGCATGATATAGACGCCTGGCTGTGCCGGAAGCTTCTTTAATTCCTCTTCAATATTAAATGTCATATCTTACCGTAATCGTCCTCCGTCAAAACGTTTCTGCATCTCCAGATACTGGCGGATGGCATGAATCTGCTCTTCCACACTGCCGCCACGCTGTGGCAGGTCTAAAGCCACATAGAGGATATCCAGTTCTCTCTGACCGATCTTTCCGGTCATAGCCATGAGCAATTCCAGCTGCCGGTCAATGCTGTCTGCCTCGACAAACGGAAGAAGCAGAGGACTTAATTCCTGCTCCGATCCTGGTTCATCCACAGAAGCTGCTGTCAGATCGTGATCCGTTTTTCCAGCCGGTTCTCCAGCCGGACTTTCAGCCATCTCCACCCGCTCAAACCGGTATTTCTGCTTCACATCCGGGTATTTTTCATGATCCACTTCGCTGACAAACATGGAAAGTGGTCTTGCGTACACACCAAAATCACCATAAAGAGCCTGGTAGATCACCAGCTTCTCTCCGGTCTCCGAATGAGTCGCGACCGTGATGATCTGGTACCATTTATTTTTAAAATGTCTGTAAAATTCACCTGGTTTCGGAATTCTCTCCATCATGTAATGCCTCCCAATGATAGTTGCAGGCAGCGCTCCACAAGAGCCATTCCTCATATCCAGCGTCATAGACTGCCTGGATCTGGGCGCGGATCTCATCGTTGCCATATTTAATATGATTTTTCAGATAGGATGCAGTAAAATCCTGAAGCCATGGGCGTACTGACGCCTGGTCCTGTCCCTCTGTTTCATAGCCGGACAGGTCTTCTCTGGATAACTGCAGTGCCGCTAAAATAGTGTCATAAGGCTGTGTATCCGGGTGTTCGATACCAAAATTGCCATCGCCATAGTGGGACGGATAGATCATCGGACAGATATAATCCAGCTGGTTTGCCATATCCCCGTAGGACTGTCCCACCGTGTCGGAATCGATACCGCCTCCCATGACCGCGCCAAACACATCAGCAGCCACAAATGCGCCTTCATCTTTTAGTTTTTCACTGGCGTACTGGACAAACTCCGTGATCACAGTCTTTTTATCCCGTCCTCTTACATCTGCTTCGTCATAGACCACGTCGCCAATTCCTTTTTCCGTAGAAAACCGGATATAATCAAACTGGATCTCATCAAAGCCCACCTGATGGGCCTGGATTCCCACATCCACCAGATAATCCCACATTTCCTGCTTGTAGGGATTGACCCATGCCATACTCTTCTTATCCCGGTAGAGGCTGCCATCTGCCAGCTTTAAGGCCAGCTCCGGCTTTTTCTCTGCCAGATACGGGTCACGGAAGGATACCACCCTTGCGATGGTGTAGATGTTGTGCTCTTTTAAGGTATCCATCAGGCCCTGGATATCCGGGATAAAGGCCTCCACCGCCCCGGTCTCCTCCGCCAGCGGCTGATCCATCTGGAAAGTGATCCGGCCGTTATCGTCCTTCACGTCAATGACCACGGCATTAATCTCCGTTTCATCAATCTTCTGGATCATTTCCTGCATTTTTTCTTCATTTCCCGCCACATGGGCAGATAAATAAATTCCTTTTACTTTCACAGGCCGTCTCTCTGGCGGCTCTGGTTCTTCGGCTGTGGTGACCTCTACCGGTTCCGGAGCCGCAGTACCTTCGGTCTCCTGCTCTGTCTCCAAAGTCTCACTCCCTGTACTTTCCTCCTGCACCACCACAGGAGGCGGAGTTTCCGTTGTTTCAACAGGATCGTACCGCTTACAGCCACTTAAAAGAACGGCTGCTGCCAGGAATATTCCCCAGATTTTTCTCATTTTATTTTCATCCTTTACTTCTCTTGTTTTTGGATCATGTCCTCATGGGCATTGAAACCTTCTTCTTTTCAGTATATACTAAATCATGGGCAAGTACCAGACTCATTTTTTGTTCGCGTGTTTGCACCGTGCGAACCATCATTCATATCTGCCCAGCGAAAGGAGTTTTTATGCTTAGAATCGGCTGTCACTTATCTTCCTCGAAAGGTTATCTGGCCATGGCAAAGACCGCAGTCTCCATTGACGCCAATACCTTCCAGTTTTTTACCAGAAATCCAAGGGGCTCCAGGGCCAAGTCTTTAGATCCGAAAGATATTGAAGCATTTCTGACTTTCGCGAAAGAACATGATATTTCGCAAATTCTAGCCCATGCGCCGTATACGCTGAATGCCTGTTCTGCCGATCCGTCTGTCCGGGAATTTGCAAGACTGACCATGGCAGACGATTTAAACCGTCTGGAGGCCACACCCGGCTGCTGCTACAATTTTCATCCGGGAAGCCATGTGGGACAGGGCACCGAAACCGGTGTGGAACAGATTGCTGAACTGTTAAATGAAATCTTAAAACCAGAACAGCACACCACCGTCCTTTTAGAGACCATGTCCGGAAAGGGCAGTGAGGTGGGCCGGAATTTTGAAGAACTGCGTCAGATTCTGGACCGGGTGGAGTTATCCGATCATATGGGTGTCTGCTTAGATACCTGTCACGTCTGGGACGGCGGTTATGATATTGTAAATCATCTCGATGATGTTCTGGCGGAATTTGACCAGGTCATCGGTCTGGACCGTCTGAAGGCCATCCATTTAAATGACAGTCTGAACCCTTTCGGTGCCCACAAGGACCGTCACGCCCGTATCGGCGAAGGCCAGATCGGTAAAGCTGCCCTGATCCGTGTGGTATGCCACCCGCTTTTAAAACATCTGCCATTTTACCTAGAAACGCCAAATGAGCTGGATGGCTATGCAGCCGAGATCCAGCTCATGAGACAGGCATCTGTGGCTATGGGTGAATGACCTTATCCGCCTTTGCCATGGATTCCACAATATCATACATGTTGGTGACACTTCCAACCTTTAATTTGTCCGTCAGTCCATAGAAGTTTAAGCAGGTACCGCAGGAAAGGATCTCCACTCCCTGCTCTTCCATGGTTTTCAGATCTTCCAGAGAATCGCTTCCTTCTGTAGTCCAGGTAACCCCTCCATTATAGAAAAGGATCTTCTCTGGAAGTTTTTCTAACTGGCTCAGGGCATAGAGAAAGCCCTTCATCAATGTGTGTCCCAGTTCATCATTGCCATTGCCCATGGCAGCAGAGCTGATCGCAACCACTGTCTTGTCTTCTGGGAAACAGCAGTTTGAGACGGTCTGGGCTGCACCAGGATCATTTTCACTGATCTGCTCCTCCATAATCTCCAGACTCTGGCTGTTCCGGGTCAATACCACCCGGTATTTCTTTTCTTCCAGTTTTTTCCACTGGAAGCTGCAGTTCTGGCTGTTAGCTAACTTAGCCAAATTCTTTACTGCGATTTCATTATCTACCAAAATCTCCGCACAGGAAACCTGTGGCTGCTCATCCAATGCTTTCTTCATCATCACAACCGGAATTGGACACTGCTTTCCCATCGCGTCAATCATAATTTTCTCCATTCTTCAGCCTCCTATCACTTTTTCTGCATAGTTCACCGATGCCATGGCATCTTTACAATACCGGTCGGCGCCAATCGTTCTGGCATAATCCTCAGTCAGAACTGCGCCGCCTACCATAACCTTCACCCATGGAGCGGATTTACGCAGTTGGGCAATGGTCTCCTCCATGCTCGGCACAGTAGTGGTCATCAATGCACTTAAACCAACTAATGGAACATGTTTTTCGATAGCTGTCTCCACGATCTTCTCCGGCGGAACATCTTTTCCCAGATCTATGATCTCAAAGCTGTAGTTCTCCAAAAGCACCTTCACGATATTTTTGCCAATATCGTGGATATCACCTTTCACTGTGGCTAAAATGATGGTGCCTTTCTTCTCCTGTGTCTGGCCGCTCTTCTGCATCTGGTCTTTGATCACTTCAAATGCTGCTTTCGCCGCCTCTGCGCTCATGAGAAGCTGAGGCAGGAATACCGTTCCCTTCTCAAAGCCTTTCCCCACCTGATCCAGCGCCGGGATCATCTCTTCATTGATAATGGTCAAAGAATCCCTGGTCTCTAACAGTTCTTTTACTGCCTCAACGGCCCGTTCTTTTAAACCACGGACAATACTCTCTGCCAGTCCCTGTTCCGTTTTTCCTCCACCAGATGTTCCTGCATTGTTGGCCGCAGCCGCACCGGTCAGCGGAGAAGCAATACCGGTTCCCTGGACAGCGCCTCCGTAAGCCGCGATATAGTCGCCGCACTGCGGATCTAAATCAGACAGTGCGCGGAAGCTATAATAAGAACGCATCATGGCATCAGAATTCGGGTTAATGATGGCTGCACTTAAGCCATTCTGCATGGCCATGGTGAAAAATGCCGCATTGATGATCTCACGCTGCGGCAGTCCAAAAGAAATATTGGACACACCTAAAATGGTCTTGCCGTGAAGTTCATCCCGCACTCTTCTTAACGTCTCTAGCGTAGTCAGCGCTCCCTGGCTGTCAGAGCTGACCGTCAGGCACAGGGCGTCAATGATGATATCCTTTGGTTTGATGCCATATTCTGCCGCTGTGGCATATAATTTCTTCGCAATGGCAATTCGCCCTTCTGCCGTCTCCGGAATTCCACCCTCATCCAGCGCCAGGGCAACTACCACACCGCCGTATTTCTTCACCAGTGGAAATACTGCTTTCATGGTCTCCTGCTTGCCATTGACAGAATTGATCAGCGGTTTTCCGTTATAAATCCGCAGCGCCCGCTCCATAGCCTCAATATCAGAGGTATCGATCTGGAGCGGCAGGTCGATGATGCTCTGAAGCTCCTGCACCACCTCTTCCATCATAGAAGGCTCGTCGATCTCCGGAAGACCAACATTGACATCCAATACATGGGCACCGTGATCCTGCTGTGCCACACCTTCTCTTAAAATATACTCTAAATTATGGTCTCTTAAGGCCTGTTTAAACTTGCTTTTACCTGTCGGATTGATCCGCTCACCGATAATGACCGGACTCTTATCGATCACAACTGCCTGGGAATAGGAAGAAATGACTGTACGGTTTTTCTCTTCTGGAAGCACCTGTACCTTGTCCTTGCACAATGCCACTGTCTTTTTGATATGCTCTGGTGTGGTTCCGCAGCACCCGCCTACCACATTGGCACCCATATCAGCGATCTGTGCCATATATCTGGCAAATTCGTCGGCATCTATATCATAAACGGTCTTTCCGCCCTCGCTTCTTGGCAGTCCGGCATTTGGATTCACAATAACAGGAACCGATACTACTTTTAAAATATCCTTTAAAATATCCATCATCTGGACCGGACCAAGGCCACAGTTGATGCCCAAAGCATCAACGCCCAGTCCCTCTAATAACGCTACGGTTGACTCTACATTTCCACCTGTCAGCAGTTTTCCCTTGCTGTCAAAGATCATAGTGGCAAAGACCGGAAGATCACAGCTTTCTTTCGCTGCCAGAACTGCCGCTTTCGCCTCATAGCCATCGCTCATGGTCTCGATCAATACCAGATCTGCTCCGGCTTCTACGCCGTAGCTTACGACCTCTTTATAAAGATTACAGGCATCGGTAAATGCCAGATCACCTAACGGTTTTAATAATTTGCCTGTCGGACCCAGATCCAGGGCCACATAGCCATGACCAGCCTCTTTGATGGCTGCTTTTGCATTCTCCACTGCAGCTGTGACCAGATTTTTTAAAGAAAATTCTCCTTCACTGCCAAATTTCAGTCCGTTCGCACCGAAGGTGTTCGTAGTCACTATGTCACAGCCTGCCTTCAGGTATTCCAAATGTACCTCTTTTAAAATCTCCGGATGCAGCACATTCCATGTCTCCGGCAGTTCACCGGGTTTTAAGCCTCTGGCCTGCAAAAGACTTCCCATACCGCCATCACAGAACACCTTTCTTTTTCTGATCTCTTCTAAAATGCCCATGCTTATCCCCTTCTGTAAGTACAATCTGTTTTTCCACAGGCTTCACATCCCTTAACTGTACAGGTTCTGGAAACCGGACTGACGCCGATCACCGCTGTCACCGACTTGGACGGAGCCATCAGGTAACTGTCTGTCAATGTGATTCCGATCCGCTTTCCTGCCTCCAGACAGCCTAATAACTGCGGCTGACAGGACAATGGAAAATCCCCATATCCAGGGCTGAAACGAGGTCTCAAATATAATCCCCGGCTCTCATAGTCCCGCCGGATCTGCTCGTTGACCTCATCACAGTAATCCTCCAGCATAGCTGCTGCCGCTGCCTGAAGGATCACGGCTTTGCTCATCTGGATCTTCGTGTAGCGCTGGATCAGATGATCCACCCCGGCTCCTAAGGTTGCCGCAAAAACCAGAAGTTTCTCACAATCTTTTAAATTTTTTCGTAAATTCGCACTCTGGGTTTCAAAAACAGGAGTCACAATACCAGTCTCCCCGGTAAATTCCAGAGGATACTCCCGGTAAAAGGATCTGGGGGTGGCAGCCTGTTCCAGTTCCTTCCAACAGATTACAGCCAGATTCTTCGCTGCTTCATCCGGTTCCTGTCCATGATAGCCCAGATAGCGGAAGGTTTCTCTTAGATTCATATGTTTATAGTTACAAAATTTCAGATAAGTTTGCCTGGATCTGTGCTGCCACATCCGGTTTGTTCATGGAATACACATGGATCGCATTGACACCATTGGCGATCAGGTCGATGATCTGATCAGTAGCGTATGCGATACCTGCCTGTTTCATAGCAGCCGGGTTATCACCAAAACGGTCAACCAGCGCTTTAAAACGGGCCGGAATATAACAGCCAGACATCTGGATACTTCTTGCCACCTGTGCGGCGTTAGTGATCGGCATGATACCAGCCACTACCGGAACCTTGATATCTTTCTCGCGGATGCGGTATAAGAAATTGTATAAGGTATTGTTATCGAAAAACATCTGGGTAGTGATGAAATCACAGCCGGCTTCTACCTTCTCTTTCAGATGCTGAATGTCCTCAGTCTTATTGACAGACTCCACATGACCCTCTGGATAGCAGGCTGCACCAATGCAGAAATCACCACTCTCCCTGATCTCGCGGATCAGCTCGGACGCATAGCGGTAGTCATTCTGGATATTCCCATCCTTTGGAATATCCCCCCGCAGCGCCATGATATTCTCAATGTTATATTCTTTTAACTCTTCCACTACCTTATGTACATGCTCTCTGGTGGAGGACACGCAGGTTAAATGAGCCAGTGTCGGAACACCACATTCTCTTTGGATCTTATCTGCAATGCTGACGGTGTATTTGCTGGTACCGCCGCCGGCGCCGTAGGTAACGCTCATAAAAGATGGGTGCAGCTTACCGATCTCTAATGCTGCTTTCTCCACAGATTCGTAATTCGCCTCTGTCTTTGGCGGGAACACTTCAAAAGAAAGGGTTGGCTTGCCCTGTCCGATCATATCTCTGATTTTCATATCTTCCTCCTGATGTATCAATCATTCTGGGAAATCGCTTTTATCACTGCAATTCCATTCTGGTTTTTTATTTTCTCACAAAATCCGCAAAAAATCTACCACTTTTCAGCTTTATTGCAGAAAAATTTTTTGTTATTTTTTTATCAAACTATTGTCTTTTCTGAAAAATATGGTAAAATGGCGGAAACTGCTTTGACCCTGGGAAGTCAAATGTGTGTAAGATCCCACCTCATATCCGGCAGACGGCTTTCGCTGTTACTGCCTCATTAAAAGAAAAAGGAGATTTGACACATGGAACAGACCCAAAGCCGTTTCAAAGCATTTCTTGCACGGAAGAATGTCAATATTACCGTGAAAACTTATCTGATCGATGCCCTGGGAGCCATGGCCTTTGGCCTTTTCGCTTCTCTTCTGATCGGCACCATCTTCGCCACTCTCGGCGAAAAATCCGGAATTGAAATTTTTACAACCATTTCTGATTATGCCAAAAGCGCAACTGGCGCTGCACTGGGCGTGTCGATTGCTTACGCATTAAAAGCACCACAGCTGGTATTATTCTCAGCAGCCACTGTCGGTATTGCCGGAAATGCCCTTGGCGGACCGGTTGGCGCTCTGGTAGCAACAGTTGTGGCAACGGAACTTGGTAAGATCGTGTCAAAAGAGACACGGGTAGATATTTTAGTGACTCCTGGCGTTACGATCATCTCTGGTGTGCTGATCGCCCAATTTGTGGGACCTGGCGTGTCAGCGTTTATGACTGCCTTTGGTAATCTGGTAAAAACAGCTACGGAGATGCAGCCGTTCTTTATGGGAATTCTGGTGTCTGCACTGATCGGTATCGCGCTGACCCTGCCTATCAGCAGTGCGGCGATCTGTATTATGCTGAGTCTGGACGGACTGGCTGGCGGCGCTGCGACCGCCGGATGCTGTGCGCAGATGATCGGGTTTGCAGTACTTAGTTTCCGGGAAAATGGAGTAGGCGGCCTGCTGGCCCAGGGACTTGGTACTTCGATGTTACAGATGGGAAATATTGTGAAGAATCCAAAGGTATGGCTCCCTCCGACACTGGCTTCCATGATCACGGGACCAGTAGCCACGATGATGTTCCATCTGGAGAATATTCCAGCGGGCGCCGGAATGGGAACCTGCGGACTGGTAGGACCGATTGGAATTTATACTGCCATGGGCGGCGGTTCTAATATGTGGATTGGAATTCTGATGGTTTGTTTCGTTCTTCCGGCAGTACTCTCCTGGGTGTTTGGAGAGATCTTACGGAAAATGGGATGGATCAAGGATGGGGATCTGAAGTTGGATTTATAATCCTCCACCCTGCATAACCAGCTAACACTCCCACTGCGATTCCCCCAAGTACATCCGTTGGATAATGAACGTACAGATACAATCTGGAAAAAGCAATTAAGACAGCCAGTACCAGCGCTGGTTTCCACAGATTCTTCTCTCTGGTGAAATAGAGAGCGGCTGCGGTGGTGAAGGCAGCTGCGGTGTGACCGGATGGGAAGGAAAAATCATCAGGTTTTGGGATCAATAGCGAGATCTCTGGATTGATATCACAGGGGCGGATTCTGGCGATGAAAGGCTTCAGGATTCCATTGCATAGGATGGCATCTATGAGTAAAGCCACCACCACAACCGCCCCTGTTTTTCTAGTTTTTGGAATCAATAACAGGATCGCTGCTGCCAGGATCCAGATGGCTCCTGCATTGCCAAGCTTTGTTACGAAACACATCAGACGGTCCAAGATCGGTGTATGCAGGGTCTGGATCAGATCCAGGATCTTTAATTCGATTGACATAATGTTCACTTCGCTCTTTCTATAGATTTGAGTAATGTGCTGCTGATTGCCGCCCCTGTCGCTGCTTCCTCCTCATACTCTGCCAAAATCAATTTGATTCCAAAGATCTCTTCGATAATCTCACAAAGTACTGGATTCTTTCGCAGACCATTTCCTGATCCAATCATGCGTGTGACCTGGATATAGGTTCCTGTGCGGATAATCTGATACATCTGGTATAGTTCCAGAGCCATTCCTTCAAGAACGCCGTAGGTAAATGCTTCTGGCGTGAAATTATCCGCAAATAGGTTTGTAATACTTCCTCCTGTTTCTGGATTGACTCTTGTGCCATTGAAGGTAGTTGTGACCTTCAGTTTCCGACTTTTTGAGCGGCCGGCATTGGTCTCTTTTCCCTTTCTCGCCATGTTCTCCAGAACCCCATGCAATGATTTCTCCTGTCCTGTAACCTGTTTTACAAATTTTCTAAAAAATTCTTCCAGCAAAGCATAGGCTTTTCCGCCACATAAAGACGCTCCAACAAGGAGATATTTCCCATCCAGAAATGGTCTGGCCTCTATTCCATCTTCTGCAAAATACTGATCGGAAAGAACCGATATCTGACCACCAGTCCCTATATTTACCAGTAAGGTACCATTTTCATTCCCAACTGCCCCAAGGAAACTGGCCTGATTATCACCGATTGCAGTTGTCACAATGCGATTTCTGTACGTCCCAAGTTCTTGCATTGCCCCACAAACTTCTGGAAGCCACTTTTCCTGAATACCAATTTTACCGAGTTCTTCTTTCATAAAACACATGTGATATCCATCAAAAAATCCGAAGCCTGCAGCATTACTTGCATGGATCAACGCTCTTTTTCTTCCAGTTAAATACATACCAAAATAATCCATAATGGTGCAGAAGCTGACTGCCACATCTGAGATCAGATGATGTCTCAGATTATAAATATGTGTGACCATCCCATAGCCAGAAGCTGCTTTTACCTGGCATTTTTGTTGAATTTCTTCAACCAATGAAATACCATTGTCCACTGGAAGACTGCCTCTTCCATCCTGCCACGTATACAGTGGGCTGACACATCTTCCTGCTTTATCCACATACAAGATCCCATGCATCTGACCCGTAAGCCCGATCCTCTTCACTTCCGGATACTGGTCTAGAAAATAATCCAATAAATCCTTTGCCTTTTTTATAATCTGCTCTGCATCTTGAATTTTTTCCCAATCATTTGCAGTTGGTAAAAAACTGTCATTTGCAATTGTTTTTGCTTCTATAAGCTCTTCGTTATTTCCGATGTTATGTTCCATAACAATGCCGCTGATGGTGGTTGTACCGATGTCAATTCCAATGAGTTTCATAAATTAATGGCTCCATTTACTGTTTTTTATTGTCTGCTTTGTATTTCTTCTATTATGAAAACCCCAAGTTTTGTTGTCAAGGTTTTCGCTTGAAAACTTTTCTATTCCCTAAAGGCATATATGATTTTATAGAAAAAAGCTCCTGAAAAAAATTTCAGAAGCCATTTATCATCCATCGGAAGTTCTTCTAGTTTTATCGCCTGTTTAAGATTACTATTTAAGAAATATGTAAAAAATAACGCAGTACCCAAATCTCCATCAAAACATCCTTCCGCAGGTATTTAACAGGATCACCACAATAAATAAAATAACTGGAAGAGGGATTCCGCCGCCGTTCTTCTGACGCTTACTGGTGGTTGTCCTTTTGGTTGTCGTATTTCCATTGACCACCTTTCCATTGATCACAGTCTGAGTGCGCTCTGAACTCATCATAGACGTCCGGTTCGTAGTCTTCCGGCTCTCGCCTCTGGCCATGGCTGCTACCTGACGAGCCTGTTCAGAGCGGTCTTTGGCTCCTCCATATACATTAGGATTGATGCTGCGCTGCCGGTTCGCTGAAACATTTGGCATAGCCGCTTTTGCAGGCTTCTGCCCCTTTTCTTCCTCCCACGGATCATGGAAAGAACAGTGTTCCTCTGAAGCCGGGTGACGCTCATTCAGATAGTAATCCGTCTCCCGGATATAGGGATTGCGGACAAACGACTTACAATTTCTGCAATAATGCGCAGATTTCATGATTTGATCACAGATCGGACAGATTCTTCGAACCATCACCGCACCTCGCTTTTCCTGATTGTTAATCTTATTTTAGCATAATCCATCATTTTTCTCTACTTGTAAGTGTAAAACCTGGTTCCCTTTATTTTTGCTTTTTAGGAGCAGGAATCTGTGCCAGGATAATCGCACAGAACACCAGAAAGCAGCCAAACTGTTCCTTCACTGACAGCCTCTGACCCAGAAGCACCCATCCGGCGATCAGGGAAAATACCGATTCCAGGCTCAATAGCAGGGACGCCACCACCGGATTCATATTCTTCTGTCCTACGATCTGAAGGGTATAACCAGCTCCACTGGACAAAATGCCTGCATACAGCACAGGCGCCCACGCTGCACACAAAGACTTAAGATCCGGTGTCTCCACTGCAAAAGCCACAATTGTTCCCAGAATTCCAGCCACAAAGAACTGCACACAGGAGATCAGCACGCCATCCGCTTTTGGTGAGAAATGATCGATCACTAAAATATGGAAAGAAAATCCAATGGCGCATAAAAATACATAGATATCACCGGTTCCGATAGAAAAGCCATCTGTAATGCAGAGCAGATACATGCCGATCACCGCCACTGCCACGCTGATCCAGATAGTCCAGGATACCTTTTTCTTCATAAATATACCAAGGATCGGTACGATCACAATATAAAGCGCCGTGATGAACCCTGCTTTTCCCACAGTTGTATACATAATACCGATCTGCTGCAGACTGCTGGAAATAAAAAGTGCCAGTCCGCAGAAGATACCACCCTTCACACCGATCCGAAACTCTTCTTTTTTCTGGGTTTCGCTTTTATTCCCATCATCGCCATATCCAAGCGTTTTCAAAAAAGCGATACATGGGATCAGTACCAGCCCACCGATCAGATATCTTGCTCCAATAAAAGTAAATGGCCCCACATAATCCATACCAACGCTCTGAGCCACAAATGCCACACCCCAGATAAATGCTGCCAATACCAGTAAAAAGCTGCTTTTCAGCGTATTCTGTCTCATCTTACGTCCCCGTTTCTTCTATAATTATGCTGTTATATTCTTCTAATCATTCAGCATATCATTCTGGAATCCGCTGCTGTAATGCTCCGTTCCATCCGCCTCGATCCACATAGCCTCCACGCCATCCTGGGATTCGATCAGCTTCTTGCCATCTTCCAATTCCATATTAAATACCGCCGTTGCCAAAGCGTCCGCCATTCCGGAATCCGCACTTAAAATAGAAACGGATGAATAACGGTCCCAGGGCTTTAATAACTTCGGATGAATGATATGGTGATAATTCACCCCATCAACCGTATAATACCGCTGATAGGTCCCACTGGTCACTAAAGACATTCCGTCCAGCCCCAGGCGGTGCAGATACCGTTCACCAGAAGTAGTATCCGGGTTTTGAACACCAACGACCCATTTCTGTCCATCTGGCTTCGTTCCGATACAGCGGATATTTCCACCAACGCTGATCAAGGCATGCTTTAAGCCTGCCTCTTCCACTTTCCGGCTGGCCATCTCTGCTGCGTACCCCTTAGCGATTGCTCCTACATCCAGACTCATATCCGGGTCTTCCAGATAGACCGTCTTTTTCTCCGGGTCGATCACCATTTTTCGGATGTCCATGTGCTTCGCCGCCTCTTCCAGCTCTTCCTGAGGCGGAAGCTGGGCCTGCTCTGGATGTTTCAATCCGGCTTCCCGGTACTCATGCCAGATAGAAAGCACGCTTCCCATGGCAACATTCATGTTTCCATCGGTCAATTCATATATGTCCACGGCCTCTTCCAGCATCTGGATGATCTTGTCATCCACCTCAACCGGTTCGATGCCTGCATGATCGTTGATGGTCTTAATATTGTTGATCCCCTCATAATCATTGTAAATATCATATAATTGGTGATATTCCTTTAATTCATCATAAAATACATCCACATAGGACTGAAAAGTCTTTTCATCCCTGGCATACCCGGTCACACTGGTCACTGTATCAAACAATTCAAAAAACTGGGTATCGTATTTGGTCAGTTTCTCCTCTTTCTGTCTGGAACAACCGCTTATCCCAATGATCGCCGCCAGAAAAGCCAACACTGCCACATATTCTCTTCTTTCCTTCACCGATCGTTTCCTTTCTCATTGTCAATTTCAAGTCCCTATTCTACCATAGAATAAAAAAGGAATCAATCTGTGATCTTCCACATACAATTTTCTTAACATTCCATAAAGTATCTTGCCGACTTTTTTTTGTTGTGATATAATCCAAAAACGTTAAAGAAAATATTACTTGTCAACCCAATACTTTATGATAGAAAGGTTGTATTTTATGATAGAAAAGTTAAAGCGTTACAGCCATATATGGATTCTGTCTTACGCATTTATCTATCTTCCATGGTTCTCTTACCTGGAAAAGACTGTTACCAGGGATTACTACGTGATCCATACGGCGCTTGATGATCTGATCCCATTTAGTGAGTATTTTATCGTTCCTTACCTGCTATGGTTCGTCTATGTAGCCGGAACGATTCTGTTTTTCTTTTTTAAGAACAAACAGACCTACTATCGCTTATGCATTTATTTGTTCACCGGCATGACCTTAAGTCTGGTGATCTGCACGATCTTTCCGAACGGAACGGATCTGCGGACCGTTGTTGATCCAGGTAAAAATGTATTTAGCTGGATGATATCCGTCCTTCACAAGGCCGACACCAACACCAACATTTTCCCAAGTATCCATGTATTCAACTCTCTGGTGGTGCATATCACCATCTGTAAAAGCGACGAATTAGGCAAGCTCCGCCTGGTAAAGATTGCTTCCCTGGTTTTATGCGTATCCATCTGCTTATCTACCATGGTACTGAAGCAGCATTCCGTTGTGGATGTGATGGGCGCAGCACTGATGGCTTATGGATTATATCCACTGGCTTATGGTACTCTTCCTTCTCCGCAGAGAAGAAAAGTCAAAGCCTGGGGCAACTCATAAAATTCTAAGGACAGACATAAAAAACCAGAACAGATCCGCCTTCCATGGCAGTCTGTTCTGGTTTTCTTTTATACACTATTTTTTCTTTTATACCCTATATAGATCCTTCAAATCCTACACTTCTTAAAAATCTACCGAAGGCGTCTCTTCCCTCTTTCGTACACTTATAAACACCGGCGTCTTCCAGAACCTGTTCAAAGACCAGTCCTACCTCTTTTTGAAGGATCTCCATCACATTGTCCCGATCAACCTGGTCATACCCTGGAAGAAATTTCTCCACCCAGTCCGCATGCTTGGCAATAGACTCCTCGGAACGGATATCTTTTCCCTCTACAATATAGTCTGCTAACAGCTGTAACTCTGTTTTCAGTCTGGATGGAAGAACTGCCAGTCCCATGACCTCGATCAGGCCAATATTTTCCTTCTTGATATGATGCAGCTCCTGATGTGGATGGTAAACGCCCAATGGGAACTCTTCTGTGGTGATATTATTCCGCAGCACCAGATCCAGTTCAAACCTGTCTCCGTTCTTTCTGGCGATCGGCGTGATAGTGTTATGTGGTTCTCCGTCAGTTTCTGCGTAAATAAATGCAGCCTCGTCGGTATAACCTCTCCACGCCTTCAAAACTCTGTCTCCCAGTTCAATCAGACGGTCTGGGTCTTCTGCCCGCAGACGAAGCACAGACATAGGCCAATACACGATCCCGGCCTCCACATCCTCAAAGCCCTTCATGGTAAAGTGCTGTTCGATCCCGGCCTTTGCCATGGCGAAGGTATAATGTCCACCCTGGAAATGGTCATGGCTTAAAATAGAACCACCTACGATCGGCAGATCCGCATTGGAGCCCAGAAAATAGTGCGGAAACATTTTTACAAAATCAAATAACTTCTGGAAGGTCTGTTTCTCGATCTTCATAGGCACATGCTGACCGTTAAATACGATGCAGTGCTCATTGTAATACACGTATGGAGAATACTGGAAGCCCCACTGGCTGTTATTGACCGTGATTGGAATAACCCGGTGATTATTGCGTGCCGGATGATTGGTTCTTCCGGCATAGCCTACATTCTCCATGCAGAGCAGGCATTTAGGATAACCGCTCTGTTTTGCCAGTTTTGCCGCAGCAATGGCTTTTGGATCTTTCTCTGGTTTTGATAAGTTTACGGTAATATCCAGATCACCAAACTTGGTCTCTGCTTTCCATTTTAAGTCCTTGCAGACACGGTATCTGCGGATGTAATTGGAATCCTGACTTAATTTGTAAAAATAATCCGTAGCTTCCACCGGGGAGTTCTCATAGTGGCGCCAGAACTTGTCCACAACCTCACTTGGTCTTGGCATCAGGCAATTCATCAGGCGGGTATCAAACAAATCCCGGTAGGTAACGCTATCCTCAGGCAGAACACCTGTCTCATGGGCATAATCCATCAGTTCTTCTAAAACCTGCTCCAGGCCAATCTCTTCTCCTGAAATATCCGTATCTTCGTAATCATCCAGCTTCAGCACATCCAGGATCTGATTGGTGGCATAAATTCGATCCACCTCTGTGATCAGTCCCGTATCCAATCCATACTGTACCAGTTTCTTTACTGCCCCATAAACCATAATCAATACCTCCCATTTATATTATACATACCTGTAACCTTTTCTGCACTTACTTCTGCGGCTGATCTTCCAGAAATACTTGAGTTACAACCATTTTACCACATTCTGAATCCTGTCTGTCACCATCCCGCCAAGAAGTCCTATGACCGCTCCCGCGATCACTCCTGCAACTATCAGAAACGGCAGATAATAGAAAACGCCTGCGGTTTCTGTAATCAGCACTGCTGCCGTTAACTGGCCGATATTATGTCCAATACCGCCAATGATGCTGACACCAATCTGACTGAATTTTTCGGTTTTCTTTAATAAAATCATGAGGATCAGGCTGACTGTCCCACCAGCCAGACTGTATATCATGCTGGAAAGGTTACCGAATGTAAATCCAACTAAAACAATACGAACCAATGATACCGCTATCGTACCGCTGATCCCTACCGTGTATAATCCTATGATCGACACCAGATTCGCAAGGCCCAGTTTCACGCCCGGAACCGGAATCGGAATGGGGATCACAGCCTCGATATAACTGAAAATAAATGCCAGGCTGATCAACATACCATAAAGCGCTACCCATTTTGCTGTCTTATTTCTCATATTCCAATATACCATTCTCAATCTTCTGACACTGCCGTATCATACGGGATCTTCACTCCAGAAAATCCTCATTCATGCACTGTATCGATTCTATCATATTCTATCATGGACTTCAATGCTTTTTCTGTATCATGAACTTCCACGTTTTTCTGTTGCCATGGGCTTCCTTGCTTTTTCTATTGCCATTTTCCCTTTTTATGCTATAATTATGTAACTATACATGGGATTTTTCTAAACAAACTGGAGATCATCTTATATGAAAACGCTCAAAAAAAACATAAATAAATGGGACCTGATCCTCGTGACCGCATTCCTTTCCATAGCTGCCATCAGCTTCATCGGCTACCGTATCATCCACCAGGCTCCGGCTGTAACTGTGGAGATCAGTTCCTTCGGTCAAGTGGTAGAGACTGTAGACATCTCCAAGGACGGAACCTATGAGATTCCCAATGCCTTGGGCGGCTTCAATACCATCACCGTCAAAGACGGCCAGGTCTCCTGTACTGAAGCGTCCTGTCCGGATAAAATCTGTATCCATCAGGGCCACATCTCCCACAACGGTGAGATGATCGTCTGTCTGCCGAACCAGATGATCGCAAAAGTAATAGGAAACGACAAATAAGCATAAAAAAGCAAAGAATCCCCACAGAATATGTGAAGTTTCTTTGCTTTCTTATCTTTCACGTTACTTAATTTTTAAACGTTTTTTATCATACAACCTGTTTTTCTATTTGTCACTACAAAAGATGTACAGGTATGGATCAGATGGTAACTATTCAGTAGGTCTGCGCACATGCTGCGCTGACCGTAAGAACACATAGGCTAGAAAGCAAAAATCCCATCAGCGAAGCTGATCTGGAATGGATTTTTGCTCGTAACTATGAAGGTACTGAATAGTTACATCAGATGATCACCTTTGCAGGACACTTTGCAGCGCATTTACCGCAATTCGTACACTTGCTGTAGTCGATCACTGCTACATTGTTTTCCATATGGATGGCATCAGATTCACACTGCTTGGTGCACAGGGTACATCCGATACATCCAGCCTCGCAGACCTTCTTCACAGCCGGTCCCTTGTCATGGGAAGAACACTGAACCAGATGCTCTGCCGTATAAGGCACCAGCTCGATCAGGTGTTTTGGACAGGCAGCCACACATTTGCCACAGGCTACACATTTCTCCTTATCAACCACAGCCACGCCGTCTACCACATGGATCGCATCAAACTGACATGCTTTTACGCAGGAGCCATAGCCCATACATCCGTAAGCACATGCCTTATCACCGGAACCAGGGATAACCGAAGCCTTCTGGCAGTCATCGATTCCATAATAGTTATATTTCACGCGGCTCTTATCGCAGGTGCCTTTACATTTGACAAAGGCAACCTTCTTGACACTTGCTCCGCTTGAAACACCCATGATCGCTGCAATCTTGTCTGCAACTGCAGCTCCACCGACCGGACAGCCATTAACCGGAGCTGTGCCTGCAGCAATGGCAGCCGCCAGACCGTCGCAGCCCGGGAAACCGCAGCCACCGCAGTTATTGCCAGGAAGTTCTGCACGTACTAAAACTTCCTTTTCATCTACCTCTACTTTAAACTTTTCACTGGCAATTCCAAGGAGCACACCGATAATGATACCGATGGCACCGATAATGCCAGCCGCACAAAGCAAACCCGTCATATTCTATACGCTCCTTCCTATATAAGACCGGAAAATCCCATAAATGCGATCGCCATCAGTCCGGCAGTCACAAGTACGATCGGAGATCCCTTGAAGTTATATGGAATGTCATTGTCCTCGATACTCTCGCGGATGCTTGCTAACAGTACGATGGCAATGGTAAATCCAACTGCAGTTCCCAGACCGTTAAATACGCTGAAAATGAAGTTGTATTCTTTCTGTACGTTGGTCAGGGCGGAACCTAATACTGCACAGTTGGTCGTGATCAGAGGAAGGAATACGCCCAGCGCCTGGTATAGGGATGGCATGCTCTTCTTCAGGAACATCTCAACAAACTGTACCAAAGCGGCAATGACCAGAATAAATGCGATGGTCTGCAGATATGTTACATTTAACGGAACCAGCACAAAGCTATAGATCAGGCTGGTCACTGCAGAAGACAGGGTGATAACGAAGATAACTGCCATACCCATACCTGCCGCAGTATCGGTTTTCTTGGAAACACCAAGGAATGGACAAAGTCCCTGGAACTGGCTCAGGATAATGTTATTTACCAGAGCAGCGCCAACAACAACTAAAATCAGTTCTTTCATTATTCTGCTCCTCCTTAATCTTCTTTCTTATCCTGTTTTTCAGCCGCCTGTTTCTCGGCCATTGCTTTCTGCTTTGCCGCAAGTGCTGCTGCTTTTTTTGCTGCTGCCTCTTTTTCTGCCTCTACACGGATATTTTCTAAGGTCGCATGGTTAGAGGAACAGGAAGCGCCGCTGCAGTGCATACAATCGCCGCCGCAGGCAAGTGCAGAATGTGGAACACTTCCGTTGGTAGCACTTGGCATCTTAAACTTATTCTGCAGTGCAGTCAGAACTGCAAGTACGAAGAATGCACCTGGAGCCAAACCAAAGATACGGATGTTATAAGCCTCTGGGATAAACTGGAATCCAAATACAGAGCCGGAACCTAAGATCTCACGGCAGATCGCGATGCAAGTAAGGCCAACGGTAAAGCCAAGTCCCATGCCAAGACCGTCAAATGCGGACTCGATCGGACCGTTCTTCGCTGCATAAGCCTCGGCACGGCCCAGAATGATACAGTTTACAACGATCAGAGGGATAAAGATACCCAGAGACTCGTTCAGGCTTGGGATATATGCCTGCAATAATAACTGTACGATCGTTACCAGAGAAGCTACAATTACGATGTATGCCGGGATACGCACGCGATCTGGAATGATCTTCCGCAATGCTGAGATCAACAGGTTGGAGAAAATCAGAACTGCTGTTGTCGTCAGACCCATACCAAGACCGTTGATGGCTGTGGTTGTGGTTGCCAGAGTCGGACACATACCTAACATCAGGACGAAGGTTGGGTTTTCTTTGATGATACCGTTATATAAACGTTCGATATATTTGTTCATGCTTCCCACCTCCTACTGTGCCACGCAGTCGTTGACAAAATACAGTGCAGTATTCACTGCATTTGTCACTGCGTTGGACGTAATGGTCGCACCACTGATGGCATCGATTTCTTCATCAGAAGTGGAACCGGATTTTGTAACAGAAAACTGCTCTACTTTTTTGTCTGCAAACTGGCCTTTCCACTCCGGTTTAGAAGCGTTCATACCAAGACCAGCCGTCTCATTTAAGGTCAGGAACTCGATTCCCTTTACCTCGCCGTCGGTGGTGATACCAACGGATACAGTCACATCGCCGCCGTAACCGTCTTTGGAAGTTGCGGTCACTACATAGCCGATGGCTGCGCCGGAAGCGTCCATACCAGTTGCGCACTCGTCTACGGATACATTGCCAAAATCAAGTTCTTTGACCTCTGTATTTACCTTATCCAGTGCTGCGCTATAGTCATCCATCGCAAAGCTGTCTGCATCTGCTAAAACTTCACGGAACGCACGCTCCTTCGCCGCCTGATTGGCTGCTGCGATCGGATCCTTGGTGATCTCATAAACACCACCCAGACATGCGCCAGCTACTAAAGTGATGGCAAACAGGATCAGAGCGTCTTTCATAAATCCACCTTTACTCATGATTTCTTGGCCTCCTTTCCAAATGCCACCGGAAGAGTGACCTTCTCAATCAACGGAACTAACAGGTTGCTGATGATGATCGCGTAGGATACACCCTCTGCGGAACCGCCGAAGATACGGAACAGACCAGTCAGAACACCTAACAGGATTCCGAATAAGATCTGGCCCCGTGGAGTAATTGGGCTGGTCACATAATCCGTTGCCATAAAGAACGCACCAAAGATCAGACCACCGCCGCATAAATGAGCCAGTACATATGTAAGGTTGTGCTGTCCGAAGATAAATACAAATACAGCAAAAGAGAGCAGGTAAGCTGCAGGAATACGGATGGTGATGACCTTTTTCGCCAGCAGGTAAGCTGCACCGATCAACAGGGCAACTACTGATACCTCACCGATCGTTCCCGGAATCTTACCGATGAACATCGCTGCCACATCCACACTCTCTCCCTTTTTCAAGAAGCTTAACGGAGTTGCCGTTGATACGCCATCTAAGGTAAAGGAAGACATCTGGTTCGCAAAAGAGATCAGAAGGAAGCATCTGGCAGCCAGGGCTGGGTTCATAAAGTTCTGTCCAAGACCACCGTATAACTGTTTTACGATGACGATCGCAAACACACCGCCCAATACCGGGATCCATACCGGGATCTCCGGAGGCATATTTAAGCCCAGGATCATACCGGTTACTACTGCACTTCCATCACTGATCGTGATCGGTCTTCCGGTCACACGCTCAAACACATACTCACTGAGCACGCAGCTGGCTACGGTAGCGATCAGGACCAGCAGAGCCTTCCATCCAAATTGATATACACCAAATACACTTGCAGGAATCATGGCGATCACGACATCCCACATCAGGTTCCTTGTCAGCACACTGCTTCTTGCATGAGGTGATGATGATACGTTTAATAAATGATTCATGATTCATCCCTCCCTATTTTCTCGCGCTGTTGCGAACAGCCACGCGCATTTCCTTAAATGCCTGGGTTAACTGCTTTCTCGCCGGACAGATCCAGGAACAGCAGCCACATTCCACACATTCCATACCATTTAACTTCTTAAACTGCTCCAGATCATGCTTCATAGCAGCCTTCATCATCTTCTGCGGAACTAAGTTTTCCGGACACACGGAAACACAGCGTCCGCAGCGGATGCAGGCTGTCGGCTCCATCTCAGCTACCTGGTCTTTGGTCAGGCAGGTAATTGCGGAAGAAGTCTTAGCGACCGGAACATCTAAGGTGAACATCGCCATACCCATCATCGGGCCTCCGGAGATCACTTTCTCTGGATCCTGCTTAAAGCCGCCTGCTGCCTCGATCACTTCCTGATAGTTCGTTCCTAACAGAACGCTGAAATTCTTCGGATTAGCGATCGCATCACCAGTTACAGTCACAATACGCCGCATCAGAGGCGTGGTCTTGCATACTGCCATGTAAATCGCGCATACGGTATCTACGTTGTCTACGATACAGCCAGCGTCTGCCGGAAGCATGGAGGAATTCACCTTCCGTCCGGTTACCGCATAGATCAGGGTACGCTCACCACCCTGTGGGTACTTGGTCAGAAGCTCACATACTTCGATGCGAGGCTCGTCCTTCACCAGTTCCTTCATCTTCTTAATTGCTTCTGGCTTGTTATTCTCAATGGCGATCACACCTTTTGCATTGTCAAATAACTGAAGCATAACTTTTAAGCCTGCAACAACCTTCTCCGGCTCTTCCATCATCACACGATAATCAGAAGTCAGATATGGCTCACATTCTGCTCCATTCACGATCACGTACTCGATCTTCTCCGGCTCCTTTGGAGATAATTTTACGTGTGTCGGGAATCCTGCACCGCCGAGACCTACGATACCGGCATCTTTTACAATGTCGATGATCTCTTTTTTAGACAGCTTTGTGGCGTCACGGTCTTCCCCAAGACCTTCCACCTTTGTATAAGAACCGTCGTTTTCAATTACGATACAGTCTGCCATGGTTCCGTTGACCACACGGCGTTTCTCCACTGCTTTTACAGTACCAGATACGGCACTGATCACTGGGGCAGAAACAAAACCACCTGGCTCTCCGATTCTCTGGCCTACCAGCACCTGGTCACCCTTTTTTACCAGTGCAGTGGCAGGAGCTCCGATATGCTGGGATAACGGATAAACCATCTCTCCCTTTGGTACCAGAACTTCAATCGGCTGGTTTTCGGACAATTCTTTTCCCTCATATGGGTGAATGCCGCCTTTAAATGTAGCTAATCCCATTTAGCCAACCCTCTTTCTATACATTTTTCTATCTTTTTTGGCAAATTACACACTTTGCCATCCTGCCAAGTATAGCATAATTTAGAAATCTTCTCAATTACTAAATCCCGCATATTTACTATTTTATTGTTAAAAAAGCACCAGGCAAAGGGGAAAAGTCCCCCCTGTCTAGTGCTTTTCATCCCGTTTCTCACGGTTTTACGTTTTCTATCTTATAAAAAGTTTGTGAAATTTTTGTTTATTATACGCTTTATTTATAAGATTTTTATATGCTATTATTAGGAATTTTCATTATTTATTTCCATCCGGACATGACCTGAGATGGATATTTTTCCTGGTCAAAACAATCAGAAAACACTTTTTCTATATTTTTGACATGATAATAGATCACACCATTGATATGCTCCTCTTCTACCATATCCCGGTCGATGTCACAAATCTCCAGTTCGGATAAGCGTCTTACCGTCTCCAGATGTGAAAGTGCTGCCTGGATCGTGCAGACAGGATGCTGCTTTTCTCCATTCTGATTCTTTTTTGCACAGGTGATCGCTTCATCTAATTTAAAGCTCTCGCCTGATTCAGGCATCGCACCGGCCTCTTCGATCCGTCCATCCTTCCAGCAGATCTGATAATTTCCGTGTTCATGATCGATCCGTTCGGGATTCAACCGGATCACTGCCTTTTCAAAATGAAACTCCGAAACCGGTCCCAATTCTTCATGGAGACAGTTATGCGTCGTGTAATACCAGACCGGGACACCGGATGCCGTCCTCACACAGAGTGCTGCAGTATCAAAATTTTCCACCTCCGGATCTGTCCGGTACAATTCTGCTTTTACCTCGGTCACTGATGCGGAATGATCCATCTGATCTCCCAGCAAAAAGAGCATATTCTGGAACTGGTGGGCATTGGAATTATTCACCGGACTGTCATTAACAAGATGACCGTGGAGTGTGCGTTTTCCGGCCCAGTTATTTCTATGATAATATGCCTTTCCGCGTTTAAAACCATGGATCGTTTTCAACACGACCGGGTTGCCGAATTCACCGTTTAAAATCCTGTTTTTTAACTCTCTTGTGACCGGTGAATAGTTCATCTGATAGCCAACCGCCACAAAATGACCAGTTTCCTTCTCGATCTGCGCCATCTCCAGTGCTTCCTCAACACTGCTGCACAGGGGTTTTTCGATCAGCACATCTGAGCCGTGTTTTAAGCACTTCACAACCTGCTCAAAATGCAGAGGGATCGGAGTTGAGATCACTGCCAGATCCGCATCATGCTCTTCATAGAACTGTTCAATCTCCCGGTAAACCGGAATCCCATGTTCCAGAAGAAATGGATTCTGCTTTTCCACATCCGGCATCACATCGCAAACTCCCTCCAAGATCACTGACGGATCCTGGGTCCTTTTCTCCATTTCACGCAGATAGAACTTGCCATAGCCGCCTACGCCGATCAATACAACCTTCACACATGTTTTTTCTTCCATATTTATCATCATCCTTCATAGATACTTTTATTTCGATAAGCACTCCACTCCGTCTCAAATGCACCTGGCGCCGGTATCTCTCCTAACGGGTGACGCAGACGCATCTTGGCTTCACATGTTCCCGATGGGCATAACCAGATCTCCTGGATCTGTTCTTGATGCGCCAGCCCATCCTCTCCATCCAGGGAAAATCGTACCAGGTCCGGTATGGTGACCGCACCGTTCTCATCCTGATAAATGGCAGAACCCCGGCTTTTTCCACCAGACAGACGGTATTCTTTCATTGCGGAGAGATACATCTGCTGACACAGCCGCTGATCATAATACCGATACCATGCTGCTTCTTCTGTCCATCCAGCTGGCACAGTGACCGTTTGCGCAGCCTTTCTGTCCTGCCACTGTTCCCGCTCTGCACAGATCTCTTCCAGCATCTCTTCGATCGCTTCCGGATCTCGCAGCATCGCTGCCGCCTGGCTCATCTGCATCGCAGCCTTTTTTTCCTGTTCTTTCCAATATCCTGAATTCTTTTGGGCGGCCCATTGTCCAAGACAGATCCGTTCGTCCGCAAGTCTGAGCAACCGTTCCATTTCTTCCTGGCTCCAGCTTCGTTTTTCCTCCTTATGCGCTGCAATATACTGGGCTGCTCTTGTAGAGCCGACCTGACCGGAATTTAAGGCGCTTCCACCCGGTCGGTAGATGCCATGCGTCGCTGCTGCCTCCCCAACTGCAAAAATTCCCCTGATATTCGTCTGCCACCAGCCATCCACAGCCAGTCCGCCGTTGTTATGCTGCGCACAGACCGCCACCTCCAGCATCTCGTGTGCCAGATCCACGCCATGCTCCTTATAAAAATCAACTGCCAGCGGATTTAACTGCCATAAGCGCTCAATCGGTGTTTCCTGACAGGCCCCTGCCCGTTCAAGATACGTGCGGCACTCTTCAGAAAGTCCCTGGAAATCCACTTCTTTTCCGCCGCAATTATCCCGGTAATCCAGCCATACGCGTCTTCCTTTTACGAAGATCTCCCGGTAAACCAACAGATCAATCATGGATGAACCGTCTGCGACCTTTCTGGCATCAAATGGCCACTGATATCCCTTTAAAAAGATCATATTCATCGCCGCTTTGGTGTCCGGGTAATAATCTAATAAAAACTCCTGCGGATCATCTCCACTCTGATCAGTAGAGACAAACCGTGGAAGCACCTGCATATAGCTTCCACTGACATTCCATCTTGGATGTAAGGAGGCCAGTCCATACTGCCACTCCGTCAGGTTTTTCCCTTTCACACCAGCCTCAAATGCCAGACCACTCGCACCATGCTGGCTGACCGGATACACACTCTGTCCATAAATCCCGGCCGGCCCGCCTGTGGCATAGACCAGATTCGTGCAGCGGATCAGCAGATGTGCTCCATTTTCTGTGTTCATGCACAAGATCCCAAACAATTTTTCTCCATCACTTAAAATGCGGATCACCTGATGATGATCCAGAATCTCGATCTTCTTTTCTCGGACTGCCTGCTCCAGCTTCTCTGTCATATACCGCGATGTATACGGTCCCACACTGGTTCCCCGGTCATTCGGATCGTGATCCGTCTTATATCCTACATATTCCCCGTAGACATTGTGCGGAAATGGCACCCCAAGCTCTACCAGCTTAAAAAACCCCTGACAGGACAACGCCGCCTCACACAAGGCATGTTCGCCGTCCACGCAGCCACCATCATACAACACCTGCGCCAGCTTCCGCACACTGTCAGGTGCATCCCCGGCCAGAGACAGCTTATAGTACGTCTGCTTATCGGAGCCTGTATTACGCGAGGTTCCCCAATTCATATTCTCTGTCACGAGCGCCAGATCCCGGACTCCATACTGAAAAAGCCTGTCCGCGGCATTCAGTCCTGCCGCACCTGAACCAACCACTACGGTGTGAATCTCTCTTACATCCATTCTCATGCTCTCCTACAGTCTTTTTATATGAAAACCACCATCAATATCGATATAATTGCCCGTTGTATACAAGAATTGATCGGAGCAAAGAGCACTTACAGCACCAGCGACATCCTCCGGTGTCCCCCATCTTGGGATCGGAAAGGTTCCTTCTGCGATAAGTCGGTCATATTTTTCCTTCACTGTGCTGGTCATGTCCGTCATGATGACGCCTGGGCGTACCTCATGGACCAGGATTCCTTCTCCTGCCAGACGGTCGGCAAATAGCTTCGTGATCATGGCGATGGCACTCTTGGAAATGCAATACTCACCGCGGCTGATAGAAGAAACCTCAGCAGAGCAGGAGCCTACATTCACAATGGTTCCACGCTTTCTTCCGATCACCTCCTGTTTTAACATCTGATTGGCCACCAGCTGTGTCAAAAACATGGTTCCCTTGGCATTGATCCCCATCACACGGTCATAGCTTTCTTCCGTCATCTCAAGAAGATCTGCCCTTACAAGTGGAGCCACACCAGCGTTGTTGACCAGCACATCGATCCGGCCAAATGTCTCAAGGGTCTCCTCCACCAGCCGTTTCCGGTCCTCCCGGTTATCGATCGTTCCAGAAACATAATGCCAGGTGATCCCTGCTTCCTCTAACTCTTTTAGATGCTCCATGCAGTCCTCTAAGGGCTTCGTGGCAAATACCACCACCTGATACCCGTCAAGCCCCAGCTGTTTTGCGATCGCAAGCCCGATCCCGCGGCTTCCTCCTGTGACGATTGCTGTCTGTTTCATCGATTCTCCTCCTGATATTCCCGATAATATTTCAGATAATTTTCTGGATTTCTCACCACACATCCGGTCGGTTTCCCTGCACGGATCAGATCCCCGCACTTTCCGCATGTCACACACACCTTTTTTGGATCGATCCGTCCGGTATCCCGGATCTGATTTGGGAAATCCGGATCCGCAAAGGATAAACGCCCAAACAGCATCTGGTCACAAAGTCCCTCTTCGATTGCTCCTGCCGCATACAGATCGGAATACTGTCTTAGATAGGTAGGAGCAGATGCAGAGATTGCCATCTGCGGCACTGCTTTTTTCACTTCTCCGATCCCATGGATCATTCTGGCGATCCCATAAAGCGGATGCTCATCCGGGATATATTTGCCCATATCATATGGACGGGTCACATGGATGCTCACGTAAGGATTGCCCATGGTCAGATTCACCATCGGCATCTGGTAGTCCTCGTGAAGCTCACGGATCAGCCGGATCGGTTCTTCTAAGTTTGGAATGATCCCCTCTCCTTCCTTGACACCAAAGCCATACGGATATGCAAAGCCATCGTAAATGCCGATCCGGGCAGTCACCAGAAACTGATCTGTCTCATAAGCCTTTGCCGCCTGGATCCCGTTGCGCAGCAGTCTGGTTCTGTTTTCAAAGCTTCCGCCATACATGCCAGGGCGGATATAGGCAGAGGATAACTCCGCCAGCAGATAACCATGGCAGGATTTGATATCTACTGCATCAAAACCGGCCTCTCTCGCGAGCCCTGCCGCTTCCCCGAATTTCTCCTCCAGAGATTTCAGATAATCATCCGACACGATGCAGCTGTCATCTGCCTTTCTTAATTTTTCATATTCCGGATGACGGTATGCGATCATCGGAGCCGGTTTCCCCTGTGGATTGGAATAGCGGCCGCTGTGATTGGCCTGCATCACCAGATACGGAGCAAAGCCATTGGCTTTTCGTCCCGCCTCCTTCACTGCTTCCGTCATTTTCTTATATGCGTCCAGATTATCCCTGGTCAGCATCAGCTGATGGAGACTTGATCTTCCCTCCGGCACGATGGAAATCGCCTCAAACCAGATCATGCCGCTTCCACCCTCTGCTTCTCTCACATAACGGTTGACCGTAAGCTCCGAAGGGGAACCGTCCGGAAGTCCATCTGCCCCCTCCATCGGCGCAATGCCGACCCGGTTCGGAAGCGTCACACGACCAAAGGTATACGGTGTCATCAGGATCTTTGTGTCCTTTGCCAGAGGAAGCTGGATCCCAAGCTCCTTTGCCTTTTCTTTTAATTCATCCAGTGTCCGGTAATGAAAACGTTCATGCTGCATCTTCACATTCCTCCATTTAATCTTTGAATTTTTCTTCTTCTTGCTTTATACTAAGATCGTAATGATTCAATTTCTTCACAATCACAAGCAAAAATCAACTTTTTGATTTTTATCCTTTAGAAAGCAGGTACCTGTATGGATTGCACTCACATTCCTGAGATCAGTTGTTTTTACTCTGACACCATCGCCAGCCACATCTTAAATCCGTCCGCTCATTTTGAATATGAGATGATCCTGGTCACAGATGGTTCTGCACAGGTTCAGATCCATGATAGAACGTATCCGCTCCAACGCGGAAGTCTGCTTTTTATCAGCCGCCTGGAACAGCACCAGTTCTGCATCGTAAAGGAGCCTTACTGCCGCTACGTTCTCTCTGTCTCCAGTGATCTGCTCCTCTCCCATTTAAACGAGCCTCGTCTGGCTTCTATCTTTATGCAGCGGCCGGAATATTTTTCTCATGTAGTCCAGCTAAACGAGGAGCAGTTAGCGTATTTTCTTCCATTTTTTCAAAAAAGCGCTGATGAGTATGAAAAACAACCTGGTTTTTATACTCTCCAGAGTATTGCCCTGCTCCTTTCGATCCTGATCAGCCTGTACCGGCTCTATCCAAATGCCTTCCCCATGGAAGACTCCAGCTCTCTGTCTGCTGCAGTTTTGAATGCCCAGATCTATGTCAGCAGGCATTTCAACCGGAAGCTGACTCTTCAGGAGATTGCTGATCAGTGTTTCCTCAACCGTCACACGCTGTCTCTGGCCTTTAAGGAAATCGTTGGAATTACCTTCAAGGAATACCTGCTCCTGTTCCGGATCACAGAGGCCAAAAAGCTTCTGCTCACCACGGACCTCAGCATCGCACAGATCGGAGAATCCGTAGGCTATATCAATGTGAATAACTTCTTAAAGATCTTTCGGGAAAAGGAACGTATCACTCCGCTCCAGTATCGGAAGCAACACCTTTCCCATTAATCCTATTATAGAAAAAAGCACTTTCCGAAGAAAGTGCTTTTTATCTACAAAAATATGCTTTTTGTTACTAACTGTTTTCAACCCCTAGTCTAATTCCTTCAGTCCTGTATACAGCTCATAATACCGTCCCCTCATGGCAAGCAGATCCTCATGATCACCTCGTTCGATGATCTGCCCCTGTTCCAGAACCATAATCGCATTGGCATTGCGGACAGTAGAAAGCCGGTGGGCGATCACGAAAGTCGTGCGGTCTGCCATCAGACGGTCCATGCCCTTTTCGATGTGCTTCTCGGTTCTCGTATCAACAGAACTGGTCGCCTCATCTAAGATCAGGATCGGCGCTTTGGAAATCGCTGCGCGGGCAATATTTAAGAGCTGTCTCTGGCCCTGGCTTAAATTTGCGCCGTCGCCCTCAAGCATCGTGTCATAGCCATGAGGCAGACGCATGATAAAGGAATGGGCAGAAGCCGTCTTTGCAGCCTGGATTACCTCTTCATCTGTCGCATCCAGTCTTCCGTAACGGATATTTTCCCGGACGGTTCCTGTAAACAGATGCGTATCCTGCAGCACCATCGCGATATTTCTTCTTAACTCATCCCGCTTGAGATGCCGGATATCCACTCCATCAATCGTGATCGAACCAGACTGGATATCATAGAAACGATTCAGAAGGTTGGTGATCGTGGTCTTTCCTGCACCAGTAGAACCAACAAAAGCGATCTTCTGTCCAGGCTTTGCATATAAACTGATATTCTTTAAGATCACCTTGTCCGGCGTGTAACCAAAGGTGACATCCCTTAATTCTACATGACCGGTCATCGGCTGGAGAGTCACGGCATCTGCATCATCTGCCTGTTCCGGCTGCTCATCCATGATAGCAAACACACGTTCTGCACCCGCCAGTGCTGAGAATACATTGCTGACCTGCATGGAGATCTCATTGATCGGACGGCTGAACTGTCTGGAGAAATTTAAAAACACGGTCAGACCACCGACATCAAAATTTTTAAAGATACATAACAAACCGCCGATGCAGGCTGTCAGGGAATAATTCACCTGGCTTAAATTTCCCATCACCGGACCCATGATACCTCCAAAGAACTGGGCTTTGATCTGGTTATCTCTTAAGTCTTTATTTAACAAGGCAAATTCTTCCTTTGCCACATTCTCATGACAGAATACCTTGATGACCTTCTGTCCACTGATCATTTCTTCAATATAGCCATTCACTGCGCCAAGAGAAGTCTGCTGGGCAGAGAAATATTTCTGGCTGCGTCTGGCAACCATACCGCCCGCCTTCATCATCAACGGGATCATAATGATCGTCACTACGGTCAGATAAAGATTGGTGTAGATCATCAAAAACAGGGTTCCAACAATGCTTAAAGCGCCGGAAAACAACTGTACTAATGTGTTGGAAAGCATCTGGCCGATGGTATCCACATCGTTGGTGAAACGGCTCATTAAATCACCGTTATTGTTGGTATCGTAAAAACGGACCGGAAGATTCTGCATCTTCGTAAACAGATCGTTACGGATCTTCTGCAGGGCATTCTGGGCTACGGTCAGCATAACCTTTGCCTGAGCATAGTTTGCTGCCACGCCAACTGCATAGACCAGAGCCAACACTACCAGAGCTTTTGCCAGTCCCGCCACATCGCCGCGGCTTCCGTCAGTCGGGGCAATGTAAGTGTTGATGATCGGGCGGAGCATATAGGAACCCGCCAGACTGGCTATGGTATTGACGATCACACAGAAAAACGCCAGCATCATCTTAGATTTATCTTCATTTAAGTAACCCATCAGACGTTTTATGGTTGCTTTATTGTTCTTTGGCGTTCCTTTTGCCATACGGCCGCCTCCAGGACCTCCCGGTCCATGCCCCATACCGCGTTTTGGAGCTGCCACTTCTCTGCCGTAACGGTGCTTTAAGCTTTCCATCCGTCTTTTTTCATTTGCTGTCATGCTCATGATGCGCTTACCTCCTTCTCACGGTCTCTCTGTGAGTAATAGATCTCCTGGTAAGCCTCACAGTTCTTCATCAGTTCTTCGTGGGTTCCCATGCCGATGATCCTGCCATCATCCAGAACGATGATCTTGTCTGCGCTTTCCACAGAACCGATCCGCTGGGCAATGATGATCTTGGTGGTATCCTTTAAGGTGGTGCTGAAGCTTTCCCGGATCTTTGCTTCCGTTGCAGTATCGACTGCACTGGTGCTGTCATCCAGGATCAGGATCTTCGGCTTCTTTAATAATGCCCTGGCAATACAGAGTCTCTGTTTCTGACCGCCTGATACATTGGAGCCGCCCTGTCCCAGGTCAGAATCATACCCATTCGTGAAAGATGTAACAAACCCATCTGCCTGAGCTGCTTTCGCTGCATTTCTTACCTCTTCCTCGCTGGCTTCTTCATTGCCCCAGCGCAGGTTCTCGTCGATGGTTCCAGAGAATAAGACATTTTTCTGAAGTACCATACCGACACCGTCACGCAGATTCTTTAAGGAATATTCTCTTACATCCACGCCATCTACCAGCACCTGTCCCTCGGTTACATCGTAAAGTCTTGGGATCAGCTGCACCAGAGAGGTCTTGCCGCTTCCGGTGGTTCCAATGATACCCAGAACCTTTCCAGGTTCCGCAGTGAAATTAATGTGTTCCAGGATCTTCTCGCCGCCCTCATTGCTGTAGCTGAAAGCAACATCCTTAAATTCCACTTTTCCTTCCGTCACCTTCAGATCTTTTCTGGAAGCGTTCTCATCTGTTAAGTCGATCTCTGTATCCAGCACCTCACTGATACGTTTTACGGAGGCAATGGCGCGGGAGCTCTGGAGAAGCACCATGGATAACATCATCAGGGACATCAGGATCTGTACGATATAGGTAGTAAACGCAGTCAGGTCACCTACCTGCATGTTTCCTGCAATGATGATATTGCCGCCATACCAGACAACCGCCAGGGTCGTCACGTTCATGGCAAACATCATGATCGGCATGGTCGCAATGACGATCTTCATGGCATTTAAACTACTGTCCTTTAAGTCCTGGTTCATGGTCTGGAATTTCTCTTCCTCATAATCTTCCCGGACAAAGGACTTGATCACCCTTACATTCGTCAACGCTTCCTGAATACCGGAATTTAATTTATCAATCTTCTTCTGCATCAGGGTAAAACGCGGAAATGCCTTGACCATAATGGTCACAATGGCAATGGACAAAAACGGAATGACGATCAAAATGACCAATGCCAGCTTGGCATTCATCAGAAATGCCATGATCAGCGCACCGATCAACATACCCGGAGCACGGAACAATAACCGCAATCCCATCATGGTCACGTTCTGTACCTGCTGGACATCATTCGTCAGACGGGTCACTAAAGATCCTGTGCTGTACTGGTCAATATTTTTAAAGGAAAAATTCTGCACTTTCGCAAATAATGCGTCACGCAGGTCGCTGGTAAAGCAGATGGACGCCTTCGCGGAAAAATACGCTCCTCCGATGCCTCCCGCTGCCATCACAATGGCGGTCAGCACCATGATGATGCCCATGCGGATGATGTAACCGGTATCCCGGTCTGCCACACCGTTATTAATGATCATAGACATGAATTTCGGCAATAAGATCTCACCGAACACCTCTGTCAGCATCAGAAGCGGTGCAAGTAAAAACGCCGATAAATACGGCTTAATGTACGCTGCATATCGTTTCACTGATTCGTCCTCTCTTTCTGTCATGTTTGAATCGTTTTGTAACTGGACAGTTGCACCATTTTCTACTTTTTCGATTCCTGTTTCTCACTTTTGGAAATCTGTTCCAGATTGCCGCAGATCCGATCCAGAGCGCCGCCGAAGGCCTTCAATTCCTCGTCCGAAAAGCCCCGAAACATCTCCTCCTCAATTCTCTGAAAGATATTCCGGCTCTCTTCCACCACTTTCTGCCCTTTTTCTGTAATGCAGATCTGGTTGAATCGGTTGTCCCTCTGATCCAGCTCCTTCTGGATATATCCGCCCTGCTGCAGTTTTTTTAGCGAAACCGCGATTGCTGAGGTAGAAACCTCCTGCCGCTCCGCCAGTTCTGTCTGGGAAATATGCGGATTCTTCGCCAGGCACATGAGAATCCGGTGCTGGCTGCGATAAACCCCGGTCGTGCTTAACTCCTGCTCTACAACCTTCCGGTGCAGACGATTTAACCGGAAATACCATTCCAGGATCCTCTGCTCCCTGGTCTGTTCCCTGCTTTTGTCCTGGTCATTATTACAAAACACACCTGCGCCTCCTTCTTTCTCATCTGTCAATTAACTACCTAATTGTTAACTAGTTGATCGTTAGCATTATAATTGTTTTTGGGGGAAATTACAAGGTGGGAAGTTGTGAAATTTTTGTGAACTATTTTCCCCTTGACACTGGGCAGCGTCTCAAGGCGCACCAGACTTTCTCTTCGTTTCAAGTCACTATCGCTTTTGACGCGTTGCTTATGCCCCTGAAGGGGCGTTCGTATTACTTCGACTCTGTACCCTTAAAAGGGTCTTCATATTCCTTCACGCTTAATTTATCCTGCATGATATCATATTTTTCCTGATCCTGAATGTATTTCTTTATCGTCGCTTCATTTAATCCTACTGTACTGACATAATAACCTTCTGACCAGAAGTGACGATTTCCGAATTTATATTTTAAATTCGCATGTCGGTCAAATATCATCAATGCGGATTTTCCTTTTAAATATCCCATAAAACTCGATACACTCATTTTCGGTGGGATACTTACGAGTATGTGTATATGATCGGGCATGATATGCCCTTCAATGATTTCACTCCTTTGTAAGAACATAACTGTTTTAATATGTCTCGAATATCGAGTTTTGTTTCGGACATCTCCATTTTTCGGATCACGAAAAACTCCGATATCCTCAACAGGCTAAAGCCCAGAACAAAAAAAGAACCCCTCCCATACAAAGAAAGGTTCTTTTCGAATCTCAGCTTATTTATTTTCCCATTACGTAATTGATCCATTCCGTATTTTCCTGCTTCCATTCTGCGAATGCTGCAGCATCCTCGGCAGGAAAACATAAGGCTTTCTTCAATCGCCTCAAGACTTCGCTCTGAGGGAATAAGTCAAAATACCCGCGATTCCCCATCCACTCAACTCTATTGCTGCCGGAAGCGATACTTGCCTTTTCCGTATCCGGTCACAGGCTCAATGATCCCGTGCTCTGCCATTTCACGCAGCAAGGCAGTGCATCTTGTCGGCTTCAGATCGAGCACTCTCTGCACATCCGATCTGCCGAATACAATCTCTTTTCCTAAATCCTCTTGTAATTTGCGAACATGCGAAGCGGTCTTTGCTGTAAAATCCTCTTCAATATTCACTTTTTTATTTTCAATGTTCACTTTTTCCGGTTCTTTAAAAGTGTCGCTGATGTGCAATATCTGGTTATGAAGAGGATGATTCTCGTTCAACAGGAGATTTCCTTCGTACCGTACCGCCGCCGCTTTTGCACACGTTTGAAAGAATGCAACAGGGTGTTCCCGGGGAACACCCCTAAACAGCACGCCTTTTCACATTCGCCTAACTCACGACTGAAGTCACGAGAATGCGGCGAATAGATCTTCAATTACAAAAAAGGCACCATATAGAACGGAAGGCAAAAGATATCCTGTTCTTTATGCATATCCTTTGTATATATCAGATATCTGTATAAAATCCGATCCGAGAATTTTTCAGTAAATACATCCAGGGATTTATGTGTCTTATACCCTGATGATTTTACTTCCAACGGACAGATTTTGTTCTTTCTAGCTATGAGAAAATCTATTTCATAATTGTGTCTGGACACTTCATTCAACATTGTATAGTAGAACAGTTCATTTCCATTTGCTGCCAGCATTTGAGCTACTATATTCTCATAGAGATACCCAAGGTTAGCACTCAATTTATCACTTAGAAGCTTTTCATATATTTCATTTTCCGTAAAATCTCTGTCCTTAAACATCAACGTAGTAAAAAGCCCTGTATCACAGAGAAAAAGTTTGAACCGAGATAGATCCCTGGTGTTCGACATCCCTGCATTTGGATCATTAGCATGGTATGACACCAACACTGTTTTGGAATCCTTAAGTTCTGCAATGAACTCAAGAATCTTATCAGATGACTCACTTCCAAGAATTGCGGTTGTCTGATAGCGTGATGCATTGGTATTAAGCTGTGCCGGTATAGAATCAAACAACATGGAAATTCTTCCTGTTGGATCTATTTTCTTAAAATCATCTTCATAAAGTGTCAGGATAGATCGGAAGAGCGTCGTG